>ENA-ORXD01000837-ORXD01000837.1-sediment-metagenome-genome-assembly--contig:-NODE-837-length-32357-cov-4.954895_pt1 | contig 32357 bp, 27 predicted proteins | sample MGYA00237862_ERZ511471 | MGnify/ENA metagenome assembly ERZ511471 | reverse complement strand
GAAACTCCCATCGCAGTAAAGGATTTGGTTTTGTGGAAATGGAACACGATTTTGAAGCCAACCGGGCAGTTGACTACGCCAACGGATTGATCATCGCTGACCGAAAAATGGTTGTTCGTTTTGGACACCAGGCAGGAGGAAATAAAAGCGAAAGCAGAATAAAAGCACCTTCGCGTCACTCCTATCATTAGAAGAAAAAAAAACGCCAATCGGAAGTATGATTTTCATCTCCGATTGGCGTTTCTGTTCTTTAATGAATTCAGACTTTTTTATAATACTCCACTTTACCTTTCTCAGCAAGGTCGGCAACTTTATGAGCTAATTGCTCCCGGGTTGATTCATCCATTTTTCTGAAGGCTTTCGCCAAAGCAATTTTCTCTTTAATAAATCGGGCATTTTCCGCCCCGGTAATCAAGACACTGATGGGCATTGACCAAGAGAAGAACAGTGCTTCTTTCATGGATAACCTGCCCGGAACGACTGGATCATCTGATTGCCAGACTTCTTCACCGTTCATTACCTTCTTTCCAAAGAAACGACCATCAGCCAGGGTTTTCATGGCCAGAACGGCAAGATTACTATCCATCGCTTTCTGAATTACACTACGAACGAAGCTGTGTTTCGAGGCAAGATCCACCAGGTTGACAGGAAACTGGCAAGTACTGAAAAGCTCCATTCCGCCCGTTTTTTCAAGCATCCGTAAATGTGCATAAGGATTTTGGTGCCCCGTAAATCCAATGTATCGTGCTTTCCCTGATTCTTTCGCTTCACGAACCACATCCAACAAACCGTTTGCGATCCGGGTATCGACATCCTCGGGTGATTGTAATGAATGGATTTGCCACAAATCGACATGATCGGTATGTAAGCGGCGCAGTGAACCTTCCAGATGTTCTCTGGCCGTTTTGGCATCCTGCGTGAACGTTTTCGTCATAAGAAAGATATCATCACGGTACTTAGGGACCAGATACTTTCCATATCGCCGTTCACTTTCTCCTGAAGCGTAAGATTCAGCAGTATCAAAAAATCTGATTCCGTCTTCCATGGCAGCTTCTATCACTTCCTGAGCATCACGTTCAGTAGTCCATCCTACATGATATCCACCTACTCCAAGCATAGTCACATTTTCGCCTGTATTCCCCAGTTTTCTTTGCGGTAAGATTTCTCCCCATTTATCAGTGGTAGAGTTAAAGCCAAGACTTTGGTATGGAAGCATCATACCGGCCGTTAGCCCCATCATGGTTTGAATAAATTCTCTTCGTTTCTTCATAGCCTAATCGGTTTGTCAGTATTTACTATCGATAACAGAAAATTTTATAAATAGTTCACAATATTACTGTTTGCTAAAGTTTGTTAAACAATGATAATCAGCCATTAATCGACAAAACCATTAAAATGACCGGTTGTTTAACTAAGGGTTTATAATTAAGTTTAGACAAGTTTTAGTTTACATATACCCGAACAACACAGTGGCTGTCCGGGGTTAATTGATAAAATTTAATCTTTTCGTTATGAAGAAGCTAATTTATTTATTCGCCCTTGCGGCGATTGCCGTATCCTGCTCATCAACCCCGGGCTTCATGGTCGACGGTAACATCAAAGGCTGGACGGAAGGCCCAATTACCCTCAAAAAAAGAATTGGAGGAGATTGGATTACAGTTGATTCTACCCAGATGAAGAAAGGAAAATTCGTCTTTTCAGGAATGGTTGATGTTCCAGGAATGTATTATGTAATTCCCCCGTCCGGTAGAAGTGATGCGATCCCGTTCTTCCTGGAAAACAGCAATATTACTATTTCCGGTAACAGTGCAGATCCGAAAGATGTATTGGTAAAAGGCTCTGCTGCACAGGATGAATTCAGGGACTTTTATGCACGTGTCGACAGCATCTCCGATCAAATGCAATCGTATTACGAAAAGTACGCTAAAGCACGGTCAGAGAATGACACAACACAGACGTCTGAAATTGAAAGGGAACTGAACGATCTGTACAAAGTACAAACCGATATTCAGAAAGCTTTTGTCTTGGATAATCCGAACTCATTTGTGTCTCCTTATATTCTTCTTCAAATTCAGTATGGAATGGATGCCAGCGAATTAAACAGCTACGTTTCCCATTTTTCCACCGATGTTCTGAAGACTCCCAGTGCTCAAACACTCAGTATGCGTATCAAAAAACTGGAAAAAGTAGCCGTTGGTCAACAGGCTCCAGAATTTACCATGAACGACGCGGATGGCAAACCGGTAATGCTTTCGGATATTTACAAACAACATAAGTATCTGCTGGTCGATTTTTGGGCTTCCTGGTGTGCCCCCTGTCGTCAGGAAAATCCAAACGTTGTTTCAGTTTGGGAAAAATATCACAACCAGGGATTTGATGTGATGGGTGTATCACTAGACTCGAATAAGGAGGCATGGCTAAAGGCTGTGAAAGATGATAAACTGACCTGGACGCAAGTTTCGGATTTAAAAGGCTGGAAAAACTCTGCCGCCGCTGAATATGCTGTTAATTCCATCCCATCCAACATTTTATTGGATCAAAATGGCAAGATTGTAGCCCATAATCTTCGCGGAGATGATTTACGAAACGAAATATCTGCCTTATTACAGAAATAACCATTCACTATATATTATCAAAAATAAAGGCGCTTGCTTATGCAAACGCCTTTATTTTGGTCTCCACCATCATGTATCAATTACGGCTCCAGCGAAAGCGATAACCGATTGACCATTCAACATATTCAGCCTTCGAAAACTCCGAAGCACGAAGTCGTACTCCGGCAAACATTTCATTTTTGAAATGGTATTTCATACCGATTCGCTGATAAAACCGTGGTTCTGCCTTGGGAACATCCTTATTTAGCAAATAAATGCCCAAATCGCCCACCAAACTGATACGATTCATCGCATACTCCATAGTACCATATGTTCCCATGGTAAAATAATCGGCTCCTTCGACGGTAACTGGTTTTTCAAAATCATTATCCACTACCATCTCTGCTTTTACCGATGCATCATAGCCCATATCAAAACCAAGTCCTGCCTTCAGACTGTGACTCATCCCGCTTAGCCATGCTGCAGAAAAAGTACCTACAAAGAAGTTTTTGCCCCAATATTCTTCCGCAAGTGAACGATTATATTCCATTTGCTTAGCTCCGGCAGAAAATGAAATATCCAATTCATCTTCTCCCTGATACTTACGCTTTTGAACAGGAACCATCACAGGTCGGGAATCGGACAGGTGATAACGTAACTCAACCTTGGGAGCAAACATGTTGAGTCCATGCGATATGACAGCCAACTGACTGTTCGTAAGGTGAGTATAACCAACTCCGGCCGCCAAATCGAACCGCTTGCTTAATTGATATGCATATTCAAATCCCAAATGCATAAAAACATTTTTCCGGGCTCCGATGAGCTGCTCCCATGTACTTGCCGAATTGGAATCCCAATTAGAGGATAATCCCATTCCCCACTCAACGTTTATCCCGCTCCGTTCCCATCTTTTAATATTTCCTCCATAGAAGAAATAAAGTGCAAAAGGTTTTCCTATCTGATTCACATCGTTAAAGAAAGAAGCCGAATAAATACCGATCCCATAGTACGGATAGTTAGCCAAACCATGCCACACTCTCGAACCATTGGTTTGCCATCCCAACCGAAGATTGCCGGCCTGATAATTAAAAAATCCATCACCCGGCGAAAACGAATTATTCAGTTTGAATACCGTACCGGATTCGTAGCCTGCACCAATCCAGGTTTTATACTTTTTCTTTGCACCGGTTGTATCTATTACAGATGATGCTTCCTGAGCCACTGCCTCATATGAGAAAAGTAGCACAAATACCAGGGAGAGAACGGAGAAGGTTAGATTTCTATACATTTTTTATGATTTTGGATGATTATATGCTGATTGCACATTTTCCTAATAAGCATGATCACCAAAAGCCAGTAAGTTATATCACTTTCGATTACTATTCTCTAATATACAAAAAAAGCGGGATAATCAATAGTTATGATTACCCCGCTCTTATTATCGTTAAACGACAAAAGTTATTTTTTCCGAATATACTCTACAATCCAGTCTCCGACAGCATCGGTTCCCAAGGCCTTTCCACCTTCTCCAGCCAAATCTTCGGTAACTGCTTTTGCTTCAATCGAAGCATTCACCGCCTCCGTAATGAGAGCTGCTTCATCCTGCAGTTTAAATGCATACTCAAACATCATGGCTGCCGAAAGAATGGTTGCGCACGGGTTAGCAATATTTTTGCCAGCTGCCTGCGGATAAGAACCGTGAATGGGCTCGAATACCGACGTGTGAATTCCGATGGAAGCAGATGGCAATAATCCCAGTGAACCCGAGATAACGCTGGCCTCATCAGTCAAAATATCTCCAAACATGTTTTCTGTAACCATCACATCGAAACGCTTTGGCCACTGAATAATCTGCATGGCAGCATTGTCGACAAACATGTATTCTACTTCCACTTCCGGGTATTTTGGTGCCATTTCCTGTGAAATAGTCCGCCACAGCCGAGAGGTTGCCAAAACGTTTGCTTTATCAACAATGGTAAGCTTCTTTCTTCTTTGCATCGCAAATTCGAAGGCTAGTTTCAAAATACGCTCGACTTCCACCCGAGTATAAATACTGGTATCGTAAGCCGTGTTTCCATCTTCGGAACGTCCCTGTGGCTGTCCGAAGTAGATGCCACCAGTTAACTCACGAATAGCGACAAAATCAGCACCTTCGATACGCTCACGGCGCAATGGAGACATATCCAGCAACGAAGGGAAAGTGATAGTCGGACGAATGTTGGCATACAGGCCGAGCTTTTTACGCATAGCTAAAAGGCCTTGCTCCGGACGCACTTTTGCCGAAGGATCGTTATCAAAACGAGGATGCCCGATGGCTCCAAACAGTACCGCATCAGAATCCATGCAAAGCTGATGTGTTTCGTCCGGGTACGGATTGCCGGTTTCGTCAATAGCTACAGCCCCAACCAATCCTGTTTTAGTATTCAGTTCGTGTCCGAATCGGTCACAAATGGCATTAGTTACTTTGAGGGCTTGTTCAACAATTTCCGGTCCGATTCCGTCACCGGGTAAAACTGCAACGTTCAATTTCATATTTATCCGTTCATATTTTTCCGGAATCCGAATCAGAAAAGCTGATTATCGTTTTCCACTATGTTTAACATTTTCATTGTCGCCTTAATCGCTGCGGCCGTCTGATCGGGATCCAATCCACGGGTCTTAAATTCACGTCCCATACGCCAGGTAATCAACGTTTCAACCAAAGCATCCGTATTTCCACCCGGAGGAATGGTTACCATATAATCGGACAGTGCCGGAAAAGGCTTATTCAGTTTATGATAGATTCTGCGTAACGCATTCATGAAAGCATCATACTGACCGTCTCCGGATGTTGCCTCCTCGTACTCGTTCCCATCGATAGAGATGCGAACAGTTGCCATGGGGCGCAATCCCAATGCATGCGAGATGGCGTAATTTTTCAGCTCAATATGTGTAATAATCGATTCACTCTTTAACACATCCGAAAGAATGTATGGTAAATCTTCAGCAGTTACTGATTCCTTGCGATCGCCTAATTCAATGATCTTTTCAGTCACCTTTTTTAGTTCATCCGGGTCGAGATGAATTCCCATCTCTTCCAGATTTTTGGCAATATTGGCTTTGCCGGAAGTTTTACCCAAAGCATATTTCCGGGTACGGCCAAAACGTTCGGGAAGCAACTCGTTGAAATACAACTTGTCCTTTTTATCACCGTCGGCATGAATGCCACTGGTTTGCGTGAAGACATTCTCCCCGATGACTGGCTTATTGGTTGGGATTCGAACGCCGGAAAAACTCTCAACCAGACGGCTGACCATCGCCAACTTGCGCTCATTAACAGAGTTCGGACGTTTCAAATGATCGTTGAGCAATGCAATTACACTGGCAAGCGGTGCATTTCCGGCACGTTCACCTAACCCATTCACCGTTGTATGCACACAATTGATACCGGCACGTATCGCCGCCTCAACATTGGCCACTGCGAGATCGTAATCATTATGCGCATGAAAATCGAAATGCATTTTTGGGAACTTCTCGATCATCATCCGGCAGAACTCGAATGCTTCCAGTGGTGATAATATACCAAGTGTGTCGGGTAGCATCACCCGCTGGATGGGTTCATCCTTCAGCCCTTCGAGTAATTGTTCGACATATTCGGGCGAATGACGCATTCCGTTCGACCAGTCTTCAAGGTAAATATTCACCTTGATGCCCATTTCACCAGCGCGACTGATGGTATTCCGAATATCCTGAATATGTTGTTCAGTCGATTTTTTCAGCTGTTGAGTCAAATGCCGGTGTGATCCCTTGGTTAACAGGTTCATCACCTCGCCACCAGCATCCTTGATCCAATTGAGTGAAGTTTCTCCATCAACAAATCCAAGAATCTCAATTTTATCATGATAACCGGCTTTTCCAGCCCAGTCGAGAACTTTTTGAGCAGCCCGAAACTCTCCCTCAGAAACACGTGCCGATGCAATCTCCAGATAATCAATTTTGACCTCTTCGAGTAGAATTTTTGCAATATTCAGCTTTTCGATTTCCGAGAAAGAAACCCCCGAGGTCTGCTCGCCATCCCTCAGGGTCGTATCCATGATATACACTTTATTTGCCATAGCTCTGCTCATCAGTCACACGTTTTTATCGTAGCGATTCTTCGAATCTGGCCACCTTATCCTTTAGGGTAACCAGGAAATCGATATCGTCGTAGCCATTCAACAGGCATTTCTTTTTATAGGCATTGATTTCGAAATCCGTTGCTTCTCCAGTTTCCAGATTGGTGAAAATCTGATCCTCCAGATTCACCTCAAATTCGGCTTCCGGATTAGCTTCAATGGTTTCAAACAATTTCTCCAGGTATTCAGGAGATACCACTACCGGTAATAACCCGTTATTCAACGCATTGTTTTTAAAAATATCGGCGAAAAAGCTCGATACGACCACACGAAAGCCATAGTCGTAAATAGACCAGGCCGCATGCTCACGGCTTGAACCGCTACCAAAGTTCTTTCCTGCTACCAGAATCTTTCCGTTGTAACGGGATTGATTCAGAACAAAATCGGGGTTTGGAGAATCGTCTTTCGTGTAGCGCCAGTCGCGGAAAAGGTTATCACCAAATCCTTTGCGCTCTACCGCTTTCAGGAAGCGGGCCGGAATAATCTGGTCGGTATCCACATTCTCGATGGGCAGTGGAACTGCCGGACTCCGGAATTTTACAAATTTATCGATAGCCATAATCAATCAATTCAAAGTTCACACATTATAAAAATTCACGCGGATCGGTTACACGACCAGTAATAGCAGCTGCGGCAGCCATAATGGGGCTAGCTAGCATGGTTCGGGCTCCAGGGCCCTGACGTCCTTCGAAGTTTCGATTTGACGTAGAAACCGCGTATTTTCCTGCCGGGATTTTATCTTCATTCATAGCCAGGCAGGCAGAACATCCCGGTTGGCGTAACTCAAATCCAGCTTCTTCCAGAATTTCCACCAAACCCTCTTTCCGGATCTGGTCTTCCACCTGGTGCGAACCCGGAACCAACCAGGCCGTGATATTATCGGCCTTTTTCTTACCCTTTACAAACTGTGTGAAAGCACGGAAGTCTTCGATCCTGCCGTTGGTACAACTACCAATGAATACATAATCGACCTGTTTACCCATCATTTCATCGCCGGGATGAAATCCCATATATTCAAGCGATTTATTGAAAGTGAAACGGTCACTTTTACCCATGTCATCTCCGGTAGGAATATTTCCATCCACTCCAACGCCCATTCCCGGATTCGTTCCGTAAGTAATCATTGGAGAAATTTCGGCTGCATCGAAATTGTATTCAAAATCAAATACAGCATCATCGTCCGATTTCAAACTTTTCCAGTGAGCAAGCTGCTTTTCCCATTCTTCACCTTTGGGAGCAAACTCACGTCCTTTGATATATTCAAAAGTTACTTCGTCCGGAGCAATCATTCCGCCTCTGGCACCACTTTCAATGCTCATGTTGCAAAGGGTCATCCGTCCTTCCATTGACAGACTCTGAATGGCAGAACCGGTATATTCGATAAAGTGTCCAGTTCCACCGGATGTTGAAATCTGAGAAATGATGTAGAGTGCAATATCTTTAGCCGTTACACCTTTGTGCAATTCCCCGTCCACATTAATCCGCATTTTCTTTGGCTTGGGCTGAAGAATGCACTGACTTGCAAATACCATTTCCACTTCGCTGGTACCAATACCGAACGCAATGCTTCCGAAGGCACCGTGCGTTGAAGTATGACTATCTCCGCAAACGATGGTCATTCCGGGTTGGGTAATTCCCAGTTCCGGGCCAATTACGTGAACAATACCGTGGAAAGGGTGATTCAGTCCATAAAGACCTATGTTGTGCTTTTCACAATTCGCGGTAAGCGTATCGACCTGCTTACGTGAAAGCAGTTCCTTAATTGGCAGTTCCTGACCTTCAGTCGGAACATTATGATCGGGAGTTGCAATGGTATTCCCCGGACGGAAAACTTTCAAGCCACGACGCTCCAGTCCTCCAAATGCTACCGGGCTGGTCACTTCATGGATTAAATGACGGTCGATGTAAAGCACATCAGGGCCACCTTCCACATGCTCCACCACGTGAGCATCCCATATCTTGTCAAACAGTGTTTTTGCTTCTGAACTCATTTGAAAATCATTCAAAATTAATACTGATAAAACGGAAATCAGGCTTTGTTACCTGACCCGTTTCCAATTTTATTAATCGCATCGATAAAAGCTTCAACAGAAGCCGTAACAATGTCGGTATTGGCGCCAAAGCCGTTGTAAATAACGCCTTCGAAATCAACCTGCATGTGCACTTTACCGATGTCATCACTTCCACGTGTAATGGCCTGAATGAGGAATTCTTCCAGTACCACCTTCCGGTGAATGATGCTCTTAACAGCAGAAATGGCAGCATCAACCGGACCGTTACCCGACTCTGTGGCTGTAAATTTCTCACCGGCAATATCCAGTTTTACTGTTGCCATAGGAACCAAATCCTTACCGGTTACCACCTGCAGGAAGTCGAGTTTTATCCTACGTTCTCCTTTACCAAGTTCACCCAACAGCACCAACAAATCATCGTCTTTGATTTGCTTCTTTTTATCTGCCAGTTTCAGGAAATCTTCGTACACTTCATCCAGCTTTGCTTTGTCCAGTTTGAAGCCCAGTATTTCCAAACGGTGCTTCAAAGCCGCACGCCCGCTGCGAGCTGTTAACAGAATAGACGATTCGTTGATTCCTACTTCTGCCGGATCGATGATCTCATAGTTTTCACGGTGTTTTAACACACCGTCCTGATGAATTCCACTTGAATGAGCAAATGCATTACGGCCAACAATGGCTTTATTGGGCTGCACCGGCATGTTCATCAGACTGGAAACCAACCGGCTCGTTTTGTAAATATTTTTTGTATTGATATTGGTGTGCATATCCAGTTCTTTATGCGAACGGAGTGTCATCACAACTTCTTCGAGCGAGGTATTTCCCGCGCGTTCTCCAATACCATTTATCGTTACCTCAACCTGACGGGCACCATTCATGATCCCGGAAACGGTATTGGCGGTAGCCATTCCCAAATCGTTATGACAGTGTGTCGAGATAATGGCTTTATCAATTCCCTTTACGTTTTCTTTCAGGAACCGGATTTTCTCACCGAATTCGTTGGGCAAACAATATCCGGTGGTATCCGGAATATTGACTACTGTAGCACCAGCTTTAATGACTGCTTCGATAACTCTGGCCAGATATTCATTGTCGGTTCGGCCGGCATCTTCGGCATAAAATTCTACATCCTCAACGTACTTTTTGGCATATTTTACTGCAGCCACTGCACGTTCAACTATCTCGTCCTGATTGGAATTCAGTTTATATTTGATATGGTAAGGCGACGTGCCGATACCCGTGTGAATCCGTCCGCGTTTGGCATATTTCAATGCTTCGGCGGCCACATCAATATCTTTCTCAACCGCACGGGTCAACGCACAGATGGTTGGCCAGGTTACCGCTTTGGAAAGCTCGACCACCGACTGGAAATCGCCCGGACTGGAAATCGGGAATCCGGCTTCAATCACATCAACTCCGAGAAGTTCAAGCGCCTTTGCCACTTCGATTTTCTCAATCGTATTCAGCTGACATCCCGGCACCTGCTCTCCGTCGCGCAGTGTGGTATCAAATACATATACCCTGTTATCATCCATGATTTTCTGTATTGAATTTTTTCATTTTACTTTTTCAAACTATTCCCGGCCTGGTGATATTATGAAGAATGGAAAGAACCAGGTTCTCTCCATTCACATATCTTTCGGCATCAGCCGTTATTTTCGGGACGCAATTGGCGCACGACAGAACCTGCCTGCCACATTTCCGAGTCGTGCAACTCCTTCAATTCAGCTTCCAACTTCACTCGATAGTCAGATTTGCTGTTCGAATCGATGGAACGTTGTGCCTCGTTTCCTGCGGCGACTTCACTGTACAATTCTTCAAAGACCGGTTGGGTGGCATCGCGGAATTTCTTCCACCAATCTAGTGCACCACGTTGTGCCGTGGTTGAACAGTTGGCATACATCCAATCCATTCCGTTCTCAGCCACCAAAGGCATCAAACTCTGGGTCAGCTCTTCAACGGTTTCGTTGAAAGCTTCAGAAGGTGTATGTCCATTCTTACGCAGCACTTCGTACTGGGCAGCAAAAATTCCCTGGATGGCACCCATCAGGGTACCACGCTCTCCGGTTAAATCGGAATAAACTTCGCGCTTGAAGGTCGTTTCGAACAAGTAACCTGAACCAACGCCAATGCCGAGAGCGACAACACGCTCCTTGGCTCTTCCGGTTGCATCCTGGAAGATAGCGTAGCTGGAGTTCAATCCGCGGCCCTCGAGGAACATGCGACGCAGACTGGTTCCTGAACCTTTCGGAGCAACCAGGATAACATCAACATCAGCCGGAGGAACAATACCGGTACGTTCTTTATAGGTAATTCCGAATCCATGAGAGAAATAAAGCGCTTTTCCTGCAGTCAGGTGCTTTTTCACGGTAGGCCAAAGAGTAATCTGGCCGGCATCGGATAGAAGGTACTGAATGATTGTAGCCCGCTCGCAAGCTTCTTCGAGTTCGAAGAGGGTTTCGCCGGGCACCCAACCGTCGGCAACAGCTTTGTCCCATGATTTGGAATCTTTCCGCTGACCGATAATTACATTAAATCCGTTATCACGAAGATTTAGTGACTGACCAGGACCTTGTACACCGTAACCAAGTACGGCGATGGTTTCTTTTTTGAGTACTTCCTGCGCTTTGGCAAGGGGAAATTCTTCGCGGGTCACCACATTTTCTTCGACGCCGCCAAAATTCATTTTAGCCATTTTGATCTGATTTTGTTAAAAGGTGTTGTTATAAGACAATTTATTTAGTTCGCTTTCATTTCAATGCTTCTGAGCAAAGCATCACGCTCTGCCAGAAATTCAGAGAGACGTTCATTCGGCGAGCGGGTGATCGCCACCCTTCCTGACCTAATAAACTGAAGAACGCCAAAACGGTTCAGTCCTTCAAAGAGTTCTTGCGTTTCCTCTTTGTGTCCGGTTTTTTCAATCACCGTATAATCTTTTGTGATTTCCAGAATGCGGGCATTATGCTGACGTACCATTCGTTCAATCTGGTCCGATTCCATCAGTGCAGTTGTCGGCACTTTATAAAGCGCTATTTCCTGAAAAATCATCTCCTCATTGGTATGGAAATAGGCTTTCAGCACATCTACCTGTTTTTCAATTTGCTTCACAATGTTCTCCACACGTGAACGCTCCTCACGAACAACGATGGTAAACTTGGAAATTCCCCGCAATGCTGATTCAGACACAGTCAGACTTTCGATGTTGACTTTCCTGCGGGTGAAAATGATGGTGATACGGTTCAGTAAACCAATATGGTTCTCGCTATATGCCGATATGATAAATTCTTCTTTCATCTTTTCGTGTTTTATTCCATTGCTTTCTCGTTCTTCGCTTTCGCGAAACCGGTAAAAGTCAATAGTGATTATTCTTCAGCCGACAATAAAATATCTGAAACAGATGCACCTGAAGGAACCATCGGGAAAATATTATCTTCTTTTTCCACCAAAACATCCAGCAAATAAGGACCAGGATGTTCGATCATCTCCTTCATGGCAACTTGCAGTTCCTCACGTGTCGTTACTTTTTTGCCTGGGATTCCAAATCCTTCAGCAATCTTCACAAAATCTGGATTCACCATCTCGGTAAATGAATAACGACGCTCGAAGAAGAGTTGCTGCCACTGTCTTACCATTCCCAGGAAATGGTTATTCAGCACCACTACTTTCACCGGAAGGTGTTCCTGTGCTATGGTTCCCAGCTCCTGAATGGTCATCTGCAAACCTCCGTCACCCACAAACGCGATAACATCTCTATCGGGCGCACCAATTTTTGCTCCAATGGCAGCAGGAAGTCCAAAGCCCATTGTTCCCAAACCTCCGGAACTGATATGACTTCTGGTTTTGGTAAATTTCGAATATCGGGCCGTAGCCATCTGGTTCTGCCCAACATCTGCCACAACTATCGACTTGTTATCAGTTAACTCTGACGACATACGAACCACTTCACCCATGGTCAGTCCCGGTTTTACCGGGAAAAGATCTCTCTGGATTACCTGCTCCATTTCAATGGCTGCTGCCTGATGAAATTCGTTTACCCATTCGGTGTGTTCTTGCTTTTTCACCAGCCGGGTAAGCATGCGCAGTGATTTCTTGGCATCGCCTAAAACAGCTACATCTGCCTTGATAATTTTATTGATTTCAGAAGGATCAATTTCCAGATGCACCACCTTCGCCTGACGCGCATATCGTTTCACATCGCCGGTAACACGATCATCGAAACGCATACCCACGGCTATTAAAACATCACATTCGTTTGTCTTGATGTTGGGGCCATAGTTTCCATGCATACCTAACATACCGGTGTTCAGCTTATGCTCGGAACTCAACGCTGAAAGGCCAAGCAAGGTTCCAGCTGATGGAATTCCTGCTTTTTCAATGAACTCCTGCAATTCACGCTCAGCACCTGAAAGGATGACACCCTGACCAAAAAGCAGGAAAGGTTTCTTCGCACCATCGATTAAGTCTGCCGCATTTTTCAAACTTCCTTTGTCAAGCGGATATTCAGGAACATAGCTTCTGATTTTCTCACAACGGGTGTACGAAAAATCAAACTTTCCGAATTGAGCATCTTTGGTCACATCGAGGAGTACCGGTCCCGGACGGCCGCTGCGTGCAATGTAAAATGCCTGCGCTATAGCGGTCGGAATTTCTTCAGGAGTCGTAATCTGGTAGTTCCACTTGGTTACCGGCATTGAAATACCCACAACATCAGACTCCTGAAATGCATCGGTTCCTAAAAGCGGCGAGGCGACCTGACCGGTAATACACACCAACGGTGTGGAATCGATCATGGCATCAGCAATGCCCGTAATTAAATTCGTCGCACCCGGTCCGGATGTGGCGAAACAAACACCAACTTTTCCCGTTACACGGGCGTACCCCTGGGCAGCGTGAACAGCTCCTTGTTCATGCCTTGTCAATATATGCCTTACCTGCTTGTCAAAATCGTACAATGCATCATACACAGGCATAATTGCCCCTCCCGGGTAGCCAAATATGGTTTCAACTCCTTCTTCCAGCAATGAACGGATAACTGCTTCAGCTCCCGTCATCTGGATGGCTTCCTGTTTCATTTCCATAAATTCTTTTGATGGTGCCGTCATGGCTATCTGGATTTAGATGTTAATCGATTAATCTTACTGCTCCCTCGTCAGCTGACGAAACAAGACTTGCATAGGCTTTCAGTGCCCGACTCACCTGCCGGTCACGATTTTTGGGAGTATAGGCCTGAGTACCGCGTGCTTCCTCTTCGGACCGCCTTTTTTCAAGCTCTTCCTCTGAAACAATTAATTCAATCCGGCGTGCCGGAATGTCTATTTCGATGGGATCACCGTCCCGAACGAGTGCAATTTCACCACCTCCGGCGGCCTCAGGTGATACATGTCCAATGGATAAACCGGAAGTTCCTCCGGAGAACCGACCATCAGTGACCAGCGCACATTGTTTGTCTAATCGAACCGATTTCAGGTATGAAGTTGGGTAAAGCATTTCCTGCATCCCCGGGCCACCTTTGGGGCCTTCGTACCGGATGATGATCACATCGCCGGCCTGGACCGCATCGCCAAGAATGCCGCGAATGGCGTCATCCTGCGATTCAAAGACCCGGGCCGTTCCTTTGAATTGAAATACCGTTGGATCGACACCCGCGGTTTTAATGATACATCCTTTTCGGGCTAAATTTCCAAACAATACAGCCAGCCCGCCTTCTTTTGTGTAGGCATGTTCCAGATCACGGACACAACCTTCTTCCCTATCCAAATCGAGCTTTCCGTAATGCATTTGTTGAGAGCCCATCACAAGGTTTCGACCAATATTTCCAGGTGCAGCAGAATACAACTCTCGGGCTTCAGCAACTGCTGTATCACGCAAAACATCCCATTTATCGATGGCTTCGCCCAATGTATTATCCGAGATTCGACTGACCGAACGATCGAGCAGACCGCCACGATCCAGTTCACCCAGAATTCCTATAATCCCACCGGCACGATTCACATCCTGTATATGATAATGCGAATTAGGGGCTACCTTACAAATACAGGGTACTCTTCTAGAAAGTTCATCCATGTCTTTCATGGTGAAATCGACCCCGGCTTCGCGGGCAATAGCCAGCAGGTGTAACACGGTGTTGGTTGAACCACCCATAGCAATGTCAAGGGTCATGGCATTCATGAAAGCTTCTCGCGTGCCAATATTTCGAGGCAACACTTTTTCGTTGCCGTTTTTATAATAATCGTAGGTAATATCGACAATGGCTTTTGCTCCTTTAATGAATAGGTCTTTACGACGGGCATGTGTTGCCACCACGGTTCCGTTTCCCGGAAGGGAAAGTCCCAATGCCTCTGTCAAACAGTTCATTGAATTGGCAGTAAACATCCCTGAACAGGAGCCGCAAGTCGGACAAGCATTTTGCTCCACATCGAGCAGTACGCTGTCGCTCACAGAATCGTCGGCCGCCATTACCATGGCATCAACCAGATCGAATTGCCGGCCTTGTGCTTCCCCCGCTTCCATGGGACCGCCGGACACAAAAATGGCCGGAATGTTCAAACGCATTGCGGCCATTAACATCCCCGGAGTGATTTTATCACAATTGGAGATACAGATCATCGCGTCCGCCTTATGCGCATTAACCATGTATTCAACACTATCGGCGATTATTTCGCGCGACGGCAGTGAATACAGCATTCCGTCGTGTCCCATGGCGATACCATCATCAACAGCAATGGTATTGAATTCAGCAGCGAAGCAGCCCATTTTTTCAATTTCCTTTTTCACCATTTGCCCTACATCATGCAAATGAGCGTGCCCCGGTACAAACTGCGTGAATGAGTTCACAACGGCAATCAGCGGTTTGCCAAAGTGTTCTTCTTTCATCCCGTTCGCTCTCCATAGGCTTCGGGCACCTGCCATAAGACGCCCGCGGGTTGTTGTTTCGCTTCTCAGTTTTTTTTCCATGCCTGGATTTACTATTTAAAAAAAAGCCTTTCTCGTTTTCTAGAGAAAGGCTTGTCCGTTTTGAATTATGCAATAGTCAACCTTTCTCAACTGGTATAGACGAGAATAATAATGACCACGAGAAGAAGGTTATCGACTATTGTACGCATCATATCTAATTTCTTCTTTATAACCTAAAGAAAACCATTCCCTAAGGGAGAATGGTTATTCATGGGGTTGATTACAAAAATACCGCTCAATGTCCGCAATAAATTTCCTTAATCAATTATCGCTTATGAACTACAAAGGCAAATGTAGAAATAAAAACAAAAAGACAAAACGAAAATGTAAGTATTTACACTGATTTAATAAATAATTAAAAGTAGAAATGGCATTGGAGTATGAAAAAGAAGTTTAACATTCCAACATATCACATTTTTGTTCGAATAGTCCATCCATGTCAATCGTTTCAAAATCTTATACTTATATCTAAATTGCTTAGAATTAGTCTAATAAAAAGTAAGCAACCAAGGCTCCAATTGCCGGCCCATTTGATAAGATGAACCTGAAAAATTATTTACGATTACAGCAAAAAATAATTGGTGCCCGTTACTATTTGTAAATTCTCCGGCAAAACTTCTCACCCGCTCCATCGAACCTGTTTTGGCCCTAAGTTTCCCATCGAGTGGTGTACCCTGAAAATAATACTGCAAGGTTCCATCCTCGCCTGCCAAAGGAAGGGAGTTAAAAAACGCCTCGTCATCCGAGGTACTATACATATTTACCATCACTTCCACCAATGTTCTCGGGCAAATCGCGTTGGAACGTGAGAGACCACTGCCGTCCGTTTGATAAAACCCTTGCAAATAAACACCGCGATCCTGCCAAAATGATTTTACCGCTTTCAGGCCTTCATCCAATGTGGGTTTTCCCGAAGCTTTCCTACCGATTTCACGAAGAAGATGTTCTGCAAACAGATTGACACTTTCATGATTTGTTGTGTCAATAATATCTTGCAACGCAGGGGATTCCTGTTCCGCCATCTGATGGAATTCACCATTGTCACCGGTAAAACAGGCTGTTGCCTGTCCGGTAATTTCAATTCCCAACTTTTCTATCACTTTTCGTAACGAATCGGCAGCCTCAAGCGGAGGATTCGGCATCGCTCCTTTCACGACAAAGTCTTTCTGGTTTTTGGGAATGGTTCCCATCGCCATCTGATGCTGTGCATAAGGTGCACCATATATATATGACTGATCGCTGTTAACATCTGACGAAACAACACGGTTATCCAACAAAAAACCGGGCGTTTCCGGCTGAATGCTGGTAATTTGTGTCTGTTCTCCCGCTACAGCGGGAGAATTAAAATGGATCCGGTACATGTTATCAGCAAACGTGAGACCGTAAACACCAGCTCCGTAATAATTCCCCATGTCTTCCCAAATCCAGCCGCCAGGAATAGCTGTATCATCAAGCGCCGACGCATCTCCTATAATATTCCCATCGACCTTCGTAATTCCCAACTGCTTTAATTGGTAAGCCCATCTTTCAAAGACTCCCAGGTAATCCGTCAAAAAGTATTCTGAATAGAAAGCCGGATCAGCTCCTCCTTTTAGAATCAAGTCACCTTTCAGTGTTCCGGTCTTGTGATCAATCCTTCCGGTGTAACCAAACCGGGTTTTAAACCGAAAATCCGGTCCGAGCATGCGCATAGCTGTTGCCGTGGTTATCAATTTCATCACGGAAGCCGGCGTCAGACTTTTCTGAGGAGACTCAGCGACCACCTGGCCGGTCGTTGCATCGTACACATAGAAGCTGTACACTGCGGTTCCAAGCCCTGGCAAGTTGGGCAATGAAGACAGTGTATCTGTTTGCGATTTAACCTGAACTGAAATAAAAAGAAAAAATAATGCAATGAATAATCTGTTCATGAGAAAACATTCTTTTGGTGATTGTCGAATGGGCAGTTACGGCAATCACATAAATGAGACAAAGATTGATTGACTAAAATGTTCATACTAAAACCAATATCCAAGTGACAGAAACAACGAAGGTTCTTTCGATACATTTGAACTACTTATCATCAGTTCTACCGGACCGACCATACTGTCGTATGAAACAGTTACCCCACCTCCGGCCAATGCTTCGCCTTTGGTTAGAAAGTCATTCTCATCCCCGTAAAAACCAAGATTAGCATTGAGTGTCAAATAAATTTTTTCCCAGAACCGATACCTCAGGTCCAATTCACCCACGGCCACGTTGCGGGTCATCATTTCCATACGCCGAAGCCCGATAAAAGGAACCTGTGCATTCAGATAATCGGTCTGCTCAACTCCTCCCACAAACGATTTATAATATACTGGCTCACCAGAACCGATAATAATCCTTCCCTTGACCGAAGGCAACACCGTAAAACGGGAACCGAAAGATTTTGCCAACTGTAGGTTTAGTTTGATCGGCATGAATGGGTTCCCATTGTTGAACAACCAGCCATTGTCTGTTACAATTTTTGCTTCCCCGCTCAGTTTCCATCCAACGGTGGGAAAATACGCCCGGTTCATCTGATCCAGATCGATTTGCGCATAATAGTTTAAGAATGTCTGATTGTTTAAGACCTCATTCGACAGCGAACCAATCACCGACTCAATATTAACATGTTCCAACTCCGCTCCCAACGAAATTCTGAACGCATCGAAATAGACAGAATGGGTGGCCAGCTGCCCCTTATATAATTGCAAATTGACCAGAGAAGATTTCTCGCCATTCGTGTATTGTGAAATTGTCTCATCGTGGACGCTCGCTCCGACAAAAAGTCCCGGTTTCCAACCATTATCAATGGTATAACGGACGGCAAATGCCGGATTGGTTGCCAAAATCGCATCCATTGATAACTTAGCTCCGGTCATATGACTGTTCTTAATGGTTGCGTTAACCAATACAGCAGCCTTCCGATCGCTATCATAATGTATCCCTAAATTCAGCCGGTCATGGATTCGTTCCTTCACAACCAAATGCAGCGTTTTATTCTGTTCGCCCAACAAGCGGTACCTGACAAAGTCAAAATTACCCGACCCATAAATTCGTTTGATTCCTTCGCGCAATTGACGCACCGTAATCACCTGGGGAGGTTCAATATCCATCAGACCAAGAAAATAGTTCAGTCCCTGATTCTTATCTCCGTCTACTGTTACGCGTTCAATAGTCAATTTACGATCCAGACTTGGAATTGCTTCCGGTTTAATGGGATTGGGTTTTAAATGCAACGAATCTCTTAACCGGATGAGTTGCGGCAGTATTTTACGGGCAGCTGCTTCCCCTCTTTTTATTAACTCATCAGCTGCACCGGGGTCAAAACTGGAAGCAGTATACCCTTTTATATCTGGTCGGATATAATAATTCACCAACTTCATATTCTCTTCCGACCGATGATAGGACATCAAATTAATCAGTTGGTTTACCACATCAGGGATAGATTGCAACTCTTTTCGATCGCGCAAGCCATATTGAATATCCACTCCAATAATGATATCCGCCCCCATCTCTTTACACCGGTCTACCGGAAAGTTGTTGATGATACCACCATCCACAAGAAGACGCCCATTTACTTCGGCAGCTGAAAAAGCTGTGGGGACAGACATACTTGCCCGAATAGCCAGCGGCAGATACCCGTGATTTAGTACTACTTCCTTGCCCGTTTCAATGTCGGCCGCCACGCATAGAAAGGAACGAGGCAGCTTGGAGAAATCAGTTACATTCTGGTAATCAAGGGACAAATACGAAAACAAATCCTGCACATTCTGGCCGTTCAATGCACCAGAAGGCAAACTAACCCGCTTGGAGCGGATAGGAAAACTTAAATTATAGCGATCCAGCTCATGTTTGTCAAAAACAGGAATGTAACGGCGATCGACTTGATCACTCAACAATGTAGCCCAATCCTGACTCTTGACAATTTTCTCCAACGTATCGGCATCATAACCCATGGCATAAAAGCCTCCGACGATACTACCGATACTGGTACCAGCCACGCAATCGATAGGAATACCAGCCTCTTCAAGTACCTTTAGTACCCCAACATGGGCAAAGCCTTTCGCACCGCCTCCACTTAAAACCAATCCTATTTTAGGCCGGTGTGGTGTTTCCTGAGCAAATAAAGAAAACCCAATGAATACTAAAAAGATAAAAAGCAAGAAGTGTTTGTTTCTCATGCCTGGTTTAGTCTACCTGAGATTGTATTTCTCGTGAATAAAGTAATATTTAAACGGCTTATCAATGCTTTTGAATCGATTAAGATAATTCTTTTAAAGACTTGTTTTATTACTTTTACAGATGATTATTGTTATATAAATGTAAAATAGTTTTGACCGGAATGGATAATAGCAACTGATCATTTAGATTTAAACCGACTTAATCCATTCACCGATTGTATCATTATGTGGAAAGAAGCTTTAATTGTTGGTTTGGGAGGAGGCCTGGGCAGTATATCCCGTTTTCTTTCGCAAAAGGGAGTTGAGCGATTCATGGATAGCTCTTTTCCAATGGGAACTTTTGTGGTAAATATAGTTGGCAGCTTCATCATCGGAATTGTGTATGAAATGGCCAGCCGGGGCAATTTGTTAACTCCTGAAGCGCGTTTGTTTCTGGCAGTAGGATTTTGCGGCGGCTTTACCACATTTTCATCTTTCGCCTATAATAATCTGACACTGATCAACGAAAAACTGTGGCAGTATCTGTTCCTGAATGTCGGCGGTAGTCTCTTTACAGGAATACTGGCCGTTTATCTGGGAATCGTCCTGATTAGGATGATTTTTTAATCCGGCCAGACATCAACTTTATTTAAACCGAAAAATTTAACCATATGCAACTGCACGGAAAAGCACTCAACCTTCGCATCCAATGTGGTGAGACTGATAAATACGAAAGCCAACCTTTATATGAAGCCATTGTTTATGCTGCCCGAAAAGAAGGCATGGCCGGTGCTACTGTTTTTCGTGGTGTCATGTCATTCGGCCCCAGCCATTCTATTCATACCATTAAAATATTTGCGCTGGGAGGCGACCTTCCTATTTTAATCGATATCACGGATACCGAAGAACAGATAACTAAATTTATACCCATGGTGGAAGAAATGATGGAGAAATCTGGAAAGGGTGGATTGATAACCACAAACGAAGTAGAAGTACATCGGTACATGCCGGGTAAAAAACACCGGAAAGAAGAGTAAGTTGATAGCACGCTTATATCTATTTTTCTATATATCGAAATACCATAATTCAGGCATAACTCATTTCGAAAATGCCAATAAATTAAGGCAATTCCATTCTTTATTAACTTAATCTCAATTTTCATTTCCAGTCAATAAAAGGTAGACGTAATTCACAGGGAATGTTTATCTTTGTCAGGATTTATTACGCATAAAAATTATTGAGTTACTGTCTGTCCGGCAGTGACAAAAATGTTGAACATAAAACAGCAAAAAACAATGTTGATTTACAAAGTAGTCGGAAGAGAAATTTTGGATTCCCGCGGGAACCCAACCGTTGAAGTAGAAGTTACCCTCGAAAGCGGTGTTGTAGGCCGCGCAGCTGTACCGTCAGGTGCATCGACCGGCGAAAACGAAGCACTCGAACTTCGTGATGGTGACAAAGGCCGTTACCTTGGTAAAGGCGTACTGAAGGCTGTTGATAACGTAAATAACGTGATTGCCGAAGAAGTAATCGGCATGAGCGCTCTCGATCAGGTTGCCCTCGACAAGAAACTTCTCGCTCTCGACGGAACCAAAACCAAATCAAAACTGGGTGCCAACGCTATGTTGGGTGTTTCGCTGGCTGTAGCTAAAGCTGCTGCTGCTTACCTCGATATGCCCCTGTATCGCTACATCGGCGGAACCAACGCGAAAACCTTGCCGGTACCGATGATGAACATCATCAACGGTGGTTCTCACTCCGATGCTCCGATTGCTTTCCAGGAATTCATGATTCGCCCGGTTGGTGCTCCTTCTTTCCGTGAAGGTCTGCGCATGGGTGCTGAAGTTTTCCATCACCTGAAAAAAGTACTTAGCAAACGTAACCTCAGCACCGCAGTTGGTGATGAAGGTGGTTTCGCTCCTGCACTTGATGGTACCGAAGATGCACTGAACAGCATCATCGAAGCCATTAAAAACGCTGGTTACAAACCAGGTCGTGTTGAAGAAGGTGGTGATGTTTCTATCGCTCTCGACTGTGCAGCTTCAGAATTCTACAGCGATGGTGTTTACGACTACTCGAAATTCGAAGGTGCCAACGGTGCCAAGCGTAACCGTGAAGAGCAGGTGAACTACCTGGCTGAACTGGTTGAGAAATTCCCGATTGATTCAATCGAAGACGGTTGCGACGAAGGTGACTGGGACGGTTGGGTAATGTTGAACAAGAAGTTGGGCGACAAATGCCAGCTGGTTGGTGACGACTTGTTTGTAACCAATGTAGAATACCTGCAAAAAGGTATCGAACTGGATGCAGCCAACTCCATCCTGATCAAAGTAAACCAGATTGGTACTTTGACCGAAACCCTCGATGCTATTGAAATGGCTCACCGAGCAGGTTACACTAGTGTAACTTCTCACCGTTCCGGTGAAACCGAAGATGCAACTATTGCTGACATCGCGGTAGCTACCAACAGTGGACAGATCAAAACCGGTTCTTTGAGCCGTTCCGACCGTATGGCTAAATACAACCAACTCCTTCGCATCGAAGAAGAACTGGGTAAATCAGCTATCTATGGTTATAAAAAAGTGAAAAAAGCCTGAGCTTAACAGGATTTTATCATACACAAACCTCGCCTGAAAAGGCGGGGTTTTTTTATGGTTTGGAATAGGAATTTGATCAATTCTTCTGTTATATATTCTGAAATTTATTCACCACAATAAAATAGAAAGACCATGAACATTCAAAAATTATTTATCTCCAAAGGGAAGAGGTATGCAGCATTAGTGCTCTTACTGACCATTTCGTTGACAGGTTGTAAAACCATGAGCAATGCAGGAAAAGGTGCAATTATCGGGACCGGTGCAGGTGCAGCTGTTGGGGCCGGGATTGGGAAGCTGGCAGGCAACACAGCCATTGGGGCTATTATTGGTGCCGGCGTTGGCGGAGCAACCGGTGCGGTAATTGGTAACTACATGGACAAGCAGGCGGCTGAAATGCAGAAAGATCTGGAAGGCGCCAAAGTAGAACGGGTTGGCGAAGGAATCAAAATCACCTTCGATTCCGGCATTCTTTTCGCACTCAATTCCAGTGCACTAAACCAGCAATCGAAAGATCAGCTTGACAAACTCTCGCAGATTTTGAATAAGTATAACGATACGAACATTCTGGTGGAAGGACACACAGATAATACCGGAACGGCTGAGTACAACATGAAACTTTCGGAGCGCCGGGCGCAAAGTGTTTCTTCTTATCTGGAAGGTCACGAAGTTGCTTATTCACGGATCACAACAAAAGGTTACGGTGAGGATCAGCCTATCGTCGCCAATGACACACCGGAAAACCGGGCACTGAACCGCCGCGTGGAAATTGCCATCTTTGCCAATGAAAAACTGAAGAAGGCAGCTGAAAAAGGAACGATTCCTATCAACAACTGATAAACAGAATAAAAAAAGCGGTCTCCTCCAAGGCCGCTTTTCTTTTGTCATCTTTTCCGTTATTTAATCCAAACAGTCTTAATATTCACAAATTCTTTTATCCCATAACCGGAAAGCTCTCTTCCGTAACCGGAATTCTTGATACCGCCAAACGGCAACCGGGGATCGGATTTCACCAGCCCGTTGATAAATATCGCCCCAGCCTCAATTTTGCGGGCTAACTCCTCCCCTTTCTCCAAATCCGAAGTCCAGAGCGATGCGCCCAGCCCATACAAACTATCATTGGCTACCTCAATTGCTTCCTGTTCATTCTTTACAGGAAGAACAACTGCTACAGGACCGAAGGTCTCTTCCATATAAACAGGCATTCCCCTGGTCACATTGGTCAAAATTGTTGGGGTATAGTAATTACCAATACCGGGAATACGGCTCCCGCCGGAAATAATTTCAGCTCCTTGTTCCACCGACTTCCTCACCTGCTGCTCGATGTCATCCACCAAATCGGGACGGGCAAGCGGAGCCAATAAAGTTGCTTCGTTTCCGGGATCACCAGGCTTATATGTTTCCATCAATACTTTGACCTTTTCAAGGAAAGGCGCAGCGACTTTCATATCCACAATAAACCGCTTGGCTGCAATACAGGTTTGCCCTGAAGTAATCATTCGCGAGGTCACCGCTACTTTTGCCGCTTCTTCCAGATCGGCATCAGCGAGAACGATGAACGGATCGGAACCGCCCAATTCGAGTACCGATTTCTTCAGGTATTTGCCGGCCAGCGATGCCACCTGACTTCCGGCATATTCGCTTCCCGTAAGGGTAACCGCCCGAACAGCCGGATGGGCAATAACTGCCTCCACTTTGGATGAGGAAATAATCAGCGAGCGGAAGATATTTTCGGGGAAACCGGCATCTTTGAACACCTGCTCGATGGCCAAAGCGCAACCCTGCACGTTGGATGCATGCTTTAACAAACCAGCATTGCCCGCCATAAGCGCCGGAGCAGCAAAGCGAAAGACCTGCCAGAATGGAAAGTTCCAGGGCATTACTGCTAAGACTGGTCCAATCGGGTTGAAAACAGCCATACTCTTCGATGCGTCTGATTCCATCAGCTCGTCAGCCAGCATCAATTCAGCATGTTCTGCATAATATTCACAAACCCAGGCAGACTTCTCCACTTCGGAACGCGACTCGGCAATGCGCTTGCCCATTTCGGCGGTAATCAGCCGGGCGTATTCCTCTTTCCGGCTACGTAAAAGGCGTGCCGCCACATTCATCCATGCTGAACGTTGGGCAAAGCCCGTTTCGCGGTAGCTTTTCCAAGCATCCAGGTTGAGTTCAATCACTTTTTCCACCTGACCTTCACTCATTTCTGTATATTCCTGTATCACGTCTCCCGTTGCCGGATTAATTGACTTCATAGCTCAAAATTTTTTCCATTAAATGTACAAAATCATTGGTGCAACGCATAAACACCGGCGCTCCAATCAGTGAAATTTCGTAAATACCTGCGGAACATTATCTTTGCGGAAATTTTCCACATCTACATGTATACGAAAGAGGAGAAGAAGGAATTAGTTAAGCATTTTTGGACCGAATTTGATGATTATTGCAGCCAACTTCCGGAACTGGCCGGTGCAAAAAAGAAATGGTTGCTGCACCGAACCAAAATCAGTCATGTGGCCATGAAGTTCGAAGCCGGGCGTGAGTACGCCGACGTCATTTTGGAAATCAACCATAAAAATGAAGCGCGGCGACTGGAAGTTTATGAATTGGTGGAGAAATATAAACTGCTGCTGGAAGATGGTTTCCCGGAAGGATTGACCTGGGACTTTGCCTTTGTGCGAGACAACGGACAAGACGTATGCCGCATTTACGAACGGAAAAAAGGAGTTGACATGCATAGGCAAAAGCAGTGGAACGAGATATTTGCTTTCTTCGCGGAAAACATGCTGCAACTGCAAAACAATTTCCTTGATTTCAGCGATATCCTGAAGGAAGAAATACTTGCCCTCAACCGATAAACGGGTCTATTCTATGAACTGTGCATATAGCCCCGATAGTAAAGAAAACTACTCCGGCCCCGGAGAAATGAACATGACGATCGAATAAAACTACTCGGCAATTCATGCAAGGTACTCAGCAATCCGTGCAAACTACTCCGCGTCTCGTGCAAAGCACTCAGCGACCGACACAATGACAGTTGAGACTGCTGCAGTGACAGTCGAGAGGCGTGCAATGAACCCGGCGATACGTGCAAACTACTCCGCACCCCGTTCAAAGCACTCGAAGTTCTGTTCAGCGGGAAAAAGGACGTCAGAAAATGTCGATTGAGCATTTACCAAACCCTTTTGGTGGAATCCTGTGGTTCTTCGTGTCTCCGATAGTAATCATTGCGGTAATCGGGCGAATACCATCCATCGTTGTTTTTTGGCTGGTAAATCTTCAGGTGATAGAAATATTTCATTTCGTTGGGAACCAAAACCGGCATCCGCGATTTCACATCACCCGGGTCCCAAATCATACCGTCACGTTGCGCAGCGGAATGATCTTTCATATCCACTTTTAATGTATCCGCCATCAATTCATGTTGCCATTCCGGAAAATTGTCTATAAGCCCCGGAAGCGGTGTTCCCTCCGACCGGGAAAATTCATTCGTGGTTCGGCAGGAACTGAAAATCGAGCCCGTCAGCAAAATGATGATAATGAATTTCAACCTGTACATGACCTTGCAGTCAATGATTTCGAACGTATATCGGAAATAATCACACACAGCAGGGGAAGAAACCCGGGAAGAGAAATGACTCCGGCACCTGTTTATATTGCCACCAAACACGTGTTGCTCAAAAAGTCGCTGAGCTTAAAGTTAGGAATATTCTCATAATTAAGCATCTCAACTCATCAGAAATAATATTCATATCCACCACAAACTTCGTAAAAGTTTTTAAGAAGATTTTTGAATACTGTAAATTGCTTTCATTAATTGGACGTACGAAAACGTTATGACGAATCGAATCTTACTTTTATTGACCAGTCTGCTTTTTTTCATCACGGCAAGTGGTAATGCACAAACCACAGAAACCCCACAGGATAAAGCCGAACGAATGGCTTGGTTCAAAGATGCCAAGCTGGGCATTTTTATTCATTGGGGCATCTATGCAGTGAATGGAATCGATGAAAGCTGGTCGTTTTATAACGGGTATATTTCGTATGCCGATTACATGAAGCAGCTGAACGGTTTTACGGCTGCCAATTACCATCCTGACCAGTGGGCAAAACTAATAAAGGAAAGCGGTGCAAAATATACGGTTCTAACTACAAAACATCATGATGGTGTTGCGTTATGGGATACCCAATGCAGCGATCTGAGTGTGGTGAAAAAGGCGCCTGCCGCCCTTGATTTGGTCGCTCCATTCGTGAAAGCTGCCCGAAAAGAAGGCCTGAAAGTTGGCCTGTATTATTCGCTGCTTGACTGGAGTAATCCGGACTACCCGAACTGGACCAGGACAAAGCAACGCTATACCAATGACTCTGTTCGCTGGAACCGGTTTGTGAAATTCGATTTCTGCCAACTGGAAGAATTATCGAAGAAATTTCATCCCGACCTTTTTTGGTTTGATGGTGACTGGGAACAATCAGCTGAAAAATGGCATGCAAAAGAACTTGCTGCTGATCTTCGGAAATACAACAAGAACGTTATTCTGAACTCGCGTATTCAGGGCTACGGCGATTATGAAACACCGGAGCAGGGTCTTCCGGTTACGAAACCAGACAGTAAGTATTGGGAACTGTGTATGACCATGAATGATTCGTGGGGATACCAACCCAACGACACCAACTATAAGTCGGCCAATCAAATTATTCGTATGCTGGTGGAATGTATCAGTATGGGCGGCAATTTACTGTTGGACATCGGTCCCAAAGCCGACGGCACTATTCCGCAAGAGCAGGTTGACATTTTAAAAGAACTGGGTCGCTGGACTTCTAAACATCGTGAAGCCATTTACGGAACCCGGGCAGGTATTCCACCGGAACATTTTTACGGACCTACTGCACTCAGCAAATCGGGTGATATTCTTTATCTATACCTTCCTTACAAACCGGTTGGACCCCTCATGATTAAAGGACTAAAAAATAAAATAAACCGAATCTGGGTGGTTGGGAACGGAACCAAACTCAACTGGAAAGTGATTGGAAAACAATACTGGAGCAACGTGCCGGGCATCGTTTATATTGATGTTCCCGAAAGGGTGCTTGATCCACAAGTAACGGTAATTGCCGTGCTACTTAGTGGGAAAATTGATTTATACCGGGAAAAAGGACAGGTAATCGAAAATAATTAGTTGTAAACCAAACATTTATTGCCGTATCAGGAAAAGGCCGTCGATAATCGACGGCCTTTTCAATGTTTTATGAAATTTCGATTCGTTTTGCCGGTTTCGGCTTTACTTCTTCCCTTTTGGGAAGCGTAACACACAAAATCCCATCGTTATACTTAGCTGCGATCTTTTCGCTGTCTACCGTATTTCCCGGCAGGTGGAATGTACGCTGGAAGGCTTGATACCTGAATTCGCGCTGCGTGTATTTACCCTCTTCTCCCATCTTGTTTTCTTCCTTCTTCTCGGAAGAAATGGTCAGTCGGTCATTATCCAAATCAATTTTAAAATCATCTTTGGACAGACCCGGAGCCGCAACTTCAATTACGTAATTCTCATCAGATTCCCTGATATTGACAGCCGGCAACGTACTATTCACATCGGCGAAATTAGAATTTGTCCAATCCATCCAATCTCTTGAGAAAAAGTTATCCAGGAAAGAAGGGACAGACGGGAACATCCGGTTGTTTGATTTAACAATTGCCATGATAAACCCTCCTAACTTTTAAGTTCAACATATTATTTCTTTCATCTGCATTTTATTGTCAGATTCACTTCCATACAGGCAAGTTATGTGCCATGCAACTCAACCTTTAAGGCATATCAGACTGATATTCCCGAAGCTGATTGATTTACAATAATTTTATTCTTCAAGCTCGTTTTACAAGAAAAACACGAACTGACAATAATGCATTCAAGACATTGTTTATGTGGATATTATGTCAGAACACACTGAAAATTTGTCGCATAAAAAAGGCTGCCTCATTTCTGAGACAGCCTTCACCTGAATGATAAAATGAATTATTTCTTTTCGATGAACCGAGGCAATGAAAACAGGAATTCAAGCCCGCCTTCTTTTCGGTTTCTTACTGAAATTTCGCCTTTCTGATATACCACGGCATGTTTCACGATAGCCAGTCCAAGGCCTGTTCCGCCTAATTTGCGAGAACGTCCTGAATCAATCCGATAGAATCGTTCAAAGATGCGTGAGAGATGTTCCTCGGCAATACCAATACCATTATCGGAGAACGCAAAATAATGGAACTTATCATCTTCGAGGTAATGTTTGATGGTAATGGTGATATTTTCCCCAGCATAGTTCAATGCATTTTCCATTAAATTCTGGAAGATGGAGAACACCAGTGAATAATTTCCCTTTACAACCAAATCATAATCTACATCAACTTCCACCTCCACACTTTTCCGGCTAATCATCGTCTGGAAACTATCGACGACCTCCGAAATTAATTTGCCAACAATCACCTTTTCGATGGAATAATATTCACCGGCCTCTTCAATTTTGTTCAGTAATGCAATATCGCCTACCAATTTGGTCAGCCGGTTTACCTGCCCGTTGGCCTTTTCGATGAAATGTCGCTGTTTTTCCGGATCGAGATCAGGCGATTCGAGAATGGTTTCGAGGTATCCCTTTGCAGAAGCAATCGGGGTCTTCAGCTCGTGGGCAATATTTGAGGTCATTTGCTGCTTCATCAGCCGTTGCCTAACCAGTTTGGTATTATCGGTAATCAGAATTTCAAAAGTTTTGTCCTGGAAAACAATACACTGAACGTGGAAATAACGCCCACCAATCTGGAGATTTAAATCCATGCGAGGCAAATCATGCAGGAAATACTCAGTTTCAGATTTGAGTGTTTCTGCAAGAAACTGGTTAACGGGTTCAAATGCTTTCACCAGGAAAACCTGTTCTGCTGAAATCGTGGATTCCTCGGAAATAATATTTATGAACTGAATGAAATGATTATTGGAAAGCATTGTCTTCTTCTCTGCCGAGAAAAATGCCACTCCTTCGTTTAACACGAAAAGGTGACTGAACAACTTTTCTTTCTCCTGGGTCAGCTCATCCTTAGTCCTGCGCAGTTGCTTATAGAGTTTTATAATTTCGTGACTAATGACTCCCAATTCATCATCGGGAAACTGGATATTCCGATCATAAGTCCCTCCCCGACGAATTGTTACCGCAAAATCCTTCAGTTTATTAATGCTGTCACCCATACGCCGGGAGACCAAACGAAGGACAAACCAAATCACAAAAAACAGGAAGAGAATGAATATAATGAATGTTTTCTCAGCTTTCAGAAAGTGCTGAATCTGCATATTGTACACAGCAGCTGCACGAACAAAATAGTCCTGGTAGAAACGGGCAAAATAGTAATAATCCTTTCCCGTGGTTGCTGACTTCCTCAGGTTGGCACCAAAATCAGAGTAAATGGATTTTTGCACTTCGGGACGGTGCAAATGGTTCTCCATGTGTGCATAATCCTTCACCGAACTATCATATAATACTTTACCGTCGTGATTAATGACAGTAATACGAACTTCATCGGTCGGAATCAGTGCTTTGAGTGAATCAAGTCTGGCAAAATTGCCATCAACATAATATCCTTCGTGCCGGATATATTGATCCGTCAGGTTGGTATAGCTTTCAAGCGAAGCATCCAACTGTCCAATCCGGTAATCTTTCTCACGCTGGTACTGATATACCAGAATCGACGCGGTAAATACTACGAAAAGAGAAAAGTAGTAGAAAAAAAGTTTTCGCTGAAAGCTGTCTTTTGTAAACATCTTTGTATTCAAATTTTGTCAGTATTAAACCTCAAAGTAATAACCAAAACCCGATTTATTCCTGATGCATTTCCCATGTTCGCCCAATTTCTTACGCAGCCGTGTAATATTCACGTCAACTGTCCGGTCTGTCACCACTACATCATCACTCCAAACACGGCTAAGAATATCCTCGCGGGGAAAGATTCTTCCTTCGTTTTCCATTAGTAACCGCATTACTTCAAATTCCTTCCGCGTCAAATCGATTTTTTTATCCTCAATCAACAAGCGCTTGACTTCGGTATCCAGCTTAAATTTGCCGGAAGTAATTACAGGTTCCACATGTTGAATTTCACCGCTGGCGCGACGCATAACTGCCTTAACCCGTACCACCACTTCTTTAATTGAAAATGGTTTTGGAATATAATCGTCAGCCCCAATATTGAAGCCTGTTACAATATCGTTTTCCGTATCCTTTGCCGTAAGGAAAATGATCGGGACTGCCAATCCTAATTCCTTGCGGATTTTTTCAGCCAAACGAAATCCGGACATTTTGCCCATCATCACATCCAGCAGTATCAGGTTGTACTTCTTGAGTTTTTTGGTTACAGCTTCTTCTGCCGAATAGGCTACATCCGTTTCAAATCCTTCACTTTCAAGATTGAATTGAAGAATTTCACAGATATCCTCTTCGTCATCAACAATTAAAATGCGAGGTTTATCTTTTGCCATTTTCCTGTGTTTTTAAGCTGCCAGGTGCATTCCCCACCGTTATTCCCTTCTTTCAATTAATCGTCACCGCCCAGATCAATCTGCTTGTGACGAATATCCGTTCCTTCAAGAGAATAAATCGATGCTTCGGCTACGTTAGTTGCATGGTCAGCAATTCGTTCGATATTCGAAATAATACTGTTAATGTTAATAAAACTGAGCAACATATCCTGTGTTTCCTTGGGTAATTTGCTCTTTTTCACTGTCTTCTTTATCAGTTTATGGTTTAGTTCATCAATTACCGAGTCGTTTTTAATGGTCCAGATGGCGTATTCCTTATCACTATTGATGAAGGAAAGGATCGACTTACGAACCATATTTACACTCGAAATCAACATGTTGGAGATTACATCCGACAGACGCTCAAATACGGCTTCGTCCTTGATTTTGGGAAGAGCTCCGGCAATATTGGTCACCAGGTCCCCAATTCGTTCCAGGTCTCCAATCATTTGATAAATGGCCATCATTTGACGCAAATCGGAAGCTACCGGCTTTTGCAACACGATGGTATTGATAATTTTCTCTCCAATTTTAACATCCAGCTTGTTAATTTTCTTCTCGTTCTCGGCAATTTGTTTGGCGATCTTGTCAGGAACTTCTGTTTCTCCCAAACTCATCACGCCTTCAATCAAATCGAGCTGATGAAGAATCAGGTTGGCCATTTCCTCGAAATGAGAGAATATATCGTGTATCGCGTTTTCCTTTGTTATATTCATTTTTATTCGATTTAAGGAAAGTGAAAACTCTCGTTTGGTTTAGTTGGTTTTTCTGTTGTTTTTAAGAATATATCATAGAATCGTTCAGGCATTAACCGAATTTCCCGGTAAGGTAACCTTCCGTTCTCGGGTCCTTCGGATTGGTGAACATGGTTTTGGTTTTATCATACTCAACCAATTCACCAAGATACATGAACATAGCGTTATCTGAAATACGTGCTGCCTGCGACATATTATGTGTCACCAAAACGATGGTGTAATTTTTCTTCAGCTCTACCAGCAAATCCTCCACACGTGCCGTTGCAACCGGATCGAGTGCTGAAGTAGGCTCGTCAAGGAGAATTACATCGGGTTTAAATGCGAGCGCTCTGGCGATACAAAGTCGCTGCTGCTGCCCTCCAGAAAGAAAAGTTCCTTTTTTAAAGAGTGACTCTTTTACTTCGCTCCATAAAGCCACATCCCGCAATGAGGTTTCAACAATTTCTTCCTTCTCACTTTTCTTCAATCGAATACCGTTCAGTTTGTAGCCGGCAATTACATTATCGAATATACTCATCGTTGGGAACGGATTCGGACGCTGAAAAACCATTCCGATTTTCCTCCTGAGTTTGATGGTTGACATGC
>ENA-ORXD01000836-ORXD01000836.1-sediment-metagenome-genome-assembly--contig:-NODE-836-length-32429-cov-7.138477_pt1 | contig 32429 bp, 23 predicted proteins | sample MGYA00237862_ERZ511471 | MGnify/ENA metagenome assembly ERZ511471 | reverse complement strand
CAAACGGATGTTTCCAGGTTGTATGTAAACGGAGTTAACGTTGCCATTGCCGTTTTTCCCGGACAATCCATCGTTAATAGCACCAGGTCGGTATATATAGGAAATCGCACCGTTTCCACATGTTCCGCCTTGAATGGGGTGATAGATCAGGTCCGCATCAGCGACGTAGCTTATGATTACGCCTTACCACCCCAGTGCGGCGACCCAGGAACCGAAGTTACTGGAGATTGTTCCGGACCGCAGGGGGTACCGGACTGTGAGATTGACCTATTCGATCTGTTGGCGCTGGCGGATGATTGGCTTAATAACACAACACCGGATGGCGGTGATGCTCCTGCCTTTTTCCAGCCGGCGCCCGATAATGCCGCCGGTTACGATCCCAACGGAATCTATCCCGACGGGCGGCAGTTTCTGGTTACCCTCTATTCGGTATCGAATCCCGATCTGGTCAATTTGAAGAAAGACGGCTTTACCGCGATGGGACCCAGCAATGGCGATGGTAGGGTTGATATCGCCCAGTTTCTCGATTTAAAATATCTTTATCGGGTAAGAATGGATCCCAATGATTGGGGAGAAAACTGGGAGAATATGCCGCCCGACCCCAACATTATCGCGGAAATCACCGCCCAGGTGAACGCGGCGAAAGATCGAGATACGGTTTACCTCTGGTACCTTATGCCCGAGGAACTGTATTACAAGCGAGCCAATGAAATGCACTATTTGGACGTTGCCTCGCAGGCGATTCGGGCGGCGGATCCCCGCTCGCGGCCGATATGGATGTACGAACCGAACAATAGTAAAGCATACGCCTTGTCGCAGACGATTATTTATCAGGATGTTTGCGGCGAGGGAATGTACGTCAATTATGCTGGTCATCAGGATGAGAGAATCTGGTGCCGCTGGACCATCGAGCAGGAAACGGGGGCAATCGCCCTTGCCCATCCCGACGCCATCCCCATAGCCGTTCCGGAGATGTTCGCGGACCCGCCTGATCCCAACGATGACACCCTGATTAATTCCTGGTGTCGCCATGACGTGTACTGCGCCCTGGTCGCCGGGGCCAAAGGCGTGGTCATCTTTTCCGGATGGCGTCGCGGTAGTTTTGAGCGGACCTTCGATATATACTACCAGGGTTACACCTCGGTAGCGAAAGAATTAAACGGTCCGCTCAATCTGGGTCAGGTCCTGCTGTTCGGGGAGCAACATAACGATATCAGTGTTGCGGTAAATTACGGACCGTCAACGATGAGTATAACCAGACCGGTGGTTTATACCGCGAATTCGGTAAACTATTTGAACCTGGCGGATACGACGGGGGGACGTTATTTATTGATGGTTAATTCAGCTAATGAACCAGTTGGCGTTACGGTCAGCGGTTTACCGACGACGGGGGTGCTGCGGCGGGAGGTCTTCAGTTCGCAAAACTGGATCCCGACGGAGGGTGGTTCATTCACGATCGACTTTGCCCCACTGGCGGTCAAGTGTTTCCGCATTATTCCTGAACCGCAAAACTGCGGCGAGGAAGGGACGGTATATGACCTGGGCGATATTACCGGGCCGGATGGCATCCCGGATTGCCGGGTGGATATCTTTGATTTTGCCCTCTTTGCCGAAAAATGGCTGCGCTAACTTATGCCGGTATCCTGTCGCAGGGATACGCCGACGAGCGTCGGCTGTTGATTGATCCGAATCAGGCGATGTCTTCGGTTAACGTGGAAAATCCCTGCCCTTATGATCCATACTATGCCGGCCAAACGATCAATCCTCAGTTTTGGCCGGTTTTTTCAGTAGGCTTTCGAGCGACGAGAGCAATTTTTTCAGGGCCTGGCCGCGATGAGAAATGGCGTTTTTCTCTTCCGGGGGCAATTGCGCTACCGTTTTGCCTTTATTTGGCAGATAGAATAGCGGATCATACCCGAAGCCGTTATCACCTTGTGGTTCTTTGGCTATCACACCTTCCACTGAGCCTTCAACTTCGATGAGTATTTTATCCCGACTGCTCAGACACAAACAGCAGCGAAACCGGGCCGTGCGTTTTGCGGCGGGAACGTCGGCCAGTAACTTGATTAGCTTTTGATTATTAGCCTGGTCGCTGTGGGGGCCGGTTTGGCCGGCGAAACGGGCGGAAAATACACCTGGCTCTCCGTTCAGAGCGTCAACCTCCAGGCCGGAGTCGTCCGCCAGCACCCAGCGGTCAAGTATTTCAGCGTAGTGAATAGCCTTCAACCGGGCGTTTTCCGCGAAGGTTTTCCCCGTTTCTTTAAAATCTTGGGGCGCGTCAAACTCATCCAGCCCGCGGATGTTAACAGGATAGCCAGCCAGCATTTGACGCAGCTCGGCGAGCTTGCCTTTATTGGTGGTCGCTATGACGATTTCAATTTTTCGGCCGGCTTTTTCTTCTGAGCTCATTGGACCTTAGAAGGTAATCTTTTCCTGGAGTTGCCTGACATCGATTAGCAGGGAAGGGCGGGGGTTGCGAATTTTACGGCCTTTTAGGTCGCGGATTATGTCATATATCTTCGCCCCGTTATCGTAGTAATAGGGATTATCTTTGAAGATTTTTTTCGCGGCAGGCGACAGTAACACTTTAGCAACTCCGCCTTCCACTATAGATTGTACATCCCCCGGCCCCAGGCAGCCGATGTAAATCTTCGACTGGTTCACGCCGTGGACGAAAAAAGCCCTTTGGCCGTCGTCCCGGAGGTTTTTTACCGCCTGGACGGCGTCCGCCTTGCGATTGTAATAGTTGATTTCCGGGTCGTCGTAGTAGGTTCCGATCTCCATGCTGTAGGCACAGCCGGAGCTTAGCAGATTCCACTCAGCGGGGGCAGGGGGGTCGGGCTGAGGGATGACCTTGACATAGCAAAACTGATATGGGCCGCTCAGAAGCTGGTTATATACCCTTCTAATCCGATCGAATTCCTTGCGGGCTTGTCGCTCAGTCTCGAAATGACCGTAATTTACGGATAAGCCGGAGTTTTCATTTAAAAACCAGATATCATTAGTCTTAAGTATCTGCATGGCCCGCTGTTGTAACTGCTGGGCGAGCAGGATGTTGTCAGCCTGGTTGTAATGGGCCAACAGAATGGTTAAGTGACCTCCCTGCGAACCCCGGCTGATAGTGGGGGTAAAGGATGGAGGACTACCTTGACTCATCGCAGCAGAGCCACAGCCGGCAAGTGCCGCTGTCAGCAAGATTAAGGCGAGATCAGCTAAACGCCTATTGAGATAATTACCATTTTTAACGTTATACATTAAATCTTACTTAAGTGCTTTAGCCTGTAGGAGTAATATCTTTTTTAAGCCCCGGCGGGCGAGTTTGAGCATTTTCCCCAGTTGCTCATGGGTAAAGGACGCCTGCTCACCGGTACCCTGCAATTCGACGAACCTGCCGTCGTCGGTCATGGCTATGTTAAGGTCAACCTGGGCGGCGGAGTCCAGCTCGTAATCCAGATCGAGCTTTATCTTATTGTTTACTATGCCGACACTTACGGCGGCGACCGCGGATTTAATGGGGTTCCGGCGGATTAGGCTGGTACGCATACCAAAGCGAACGGCATCGACCAGGGCAATATAAGAGCCGTTGATAGCGGCAGTTCTTGTGCCGCCGTCAGCCTGCAGGACGTCGCAGTCAATGTAAATAGTGTAAGGGCCGAGTTTTTCGAAATCGACAACGGCTCTAAGTACTCTGCCGATAATACGTTGTATCTCGGTACCACGGCTATCAGTGTGGCCCGTGCGGTTGCGCGGGCGGCGGGGGGATGTTGAGCCGGGGAGCATATTGTATTCGGCGGTGAGCCAGCCTAAGTTACTCTTTTCACGCCATTTAGGAAGCTCCTGGACGAGACTGGCGGTACACAAAACCCGAGTGCGGCCCATAGAGAAAAGGACGGAGCCGGCAGCGGTGTCGAGGAAACGACGCTGAATCTTTATGGGGCGCAACTGGTCGAATCGTCGTGTTACAACTTTACCCATCTTAACATTTTTGCTGTCAAAACCTGTGAAAAACTGTGAAAAACCGGTCAAAAAATGGCAAAAAACGGCATTTTTCTGGTTAATTCTGTGTAAATTATGGCAAAAACCGCGCAATTTTGAAGGTTTATACCATGTTTTTGGGCTGAATTACATATTATTTTAACCGCTAATGAAAATCAAAAATTACAGTTAAAAGTTAAAATGTAGATGGGGTGGTGATGAATTTTCCATGGCCAGTATCTAACGACTGGTCGAGCAATCAATACATATTATTCCCGCCAAGGCGCGAAGGCGCAAAGAAAAAGAAAGAGTATTAGACAGGATAACAGGATTCATTATAACTAAAAAGCCATATAAGAAAGAGATTGTTATCCGCAGATGGCCGCAGATAAACGCAGATTAAAGAATCGAGGAACATTCTTTCGCTGACGAAACCTACCGATAACAAAGGAACATTTGACGCCGGGCTAAGAAAAAACTATTTAACCGCGAATGAACGCAAATGAACGCCAATCAGTTAAAATAATAATTTCACTCAGGGGCACGGGGAACACAGAGCTAGAGATTGCTCGGCAGGCGGACGGCGGCAGGAGCTTTTTCCCGAAGTGAGCTTCGTCAAAAGCCCCTGCCTGGCACGCGAAGGCCATAGGCCTTCTTTATAAGCCGAGCAATCAAAGTGACACCGAATCCAAATAAACCAGAATTTAATAAACTAAAATATATAAAACCATCCCCTTGACGAAGAGATGGGGCGGGATTAATATGAGGCCGGTGATATCGAGGCCAAGTTCGACCAATGCAACATGTTATACGCAACATAAATAGTTATGGAGGGTATCTTTAAAACGGCGTGGATGACCGGCAAAAGAACAATAAAATACAATGCCCCTTTTCTATAGTATAATTATGATAAAGAGCATAAAGGTGTCTGCCCACTTTAATTAAGTTCAGTCAATTATATAAAAAATACCTGACATTTATATTTCTGTTCTATAATAATATAAAAATAATCAAAAAATATACTTGACAAATTAAATAATTGTTATATACTGCAAATATCTTGGTAGGTGATCTATCGAGATTGTATTTAATAAAATTTTATAATTTTTGTTGCTTTTCTTGGTGTCTGTTGACATTGAGAGGAAAGGAAGCAAAAATGAACACACAGCATCCCCCATAATTAATTCCTGATTTATCATTTCTTAATTTATACGATTATTTTTTACTTACTTACAAAGAATTGGTATTCCTAATATCGATTCAGAAAGGAAGACAAAAAATGTACGAATATAATTTTGACAATACCCCAAACCCCTCTAGGTTCCTTGAATCATATCGATATCTCGGCTACAGTAACTATTCTGCCATTGCCGATCTGGTCGATAATAGTTTTGACGCCGGAGCGGATAATATTTGGGTAACTACAGAAAAACTAAGTACGAATAATTTTAAGATTACCATAGCAGATGATGGTTCAGGGATGGACGATAAAATCTTAGAGCAGGCTTTTCGGCTAGGAGCCATCACAGATCGGAATCCTGAAAAGGATTTGGGTAAATATGGAGTTGGTTCAGCATCAGCAACACTATCTCTCGGCAGGAAAACAACTGTGATTACGAAAGCAGATGGTTTCCCATATTTGATGAAGGTTATTGATTTGGATCACATGATTAAAGAAAAATCCTTTATTGTGCATCTCGGAAAAGCAGGCGAAGAGGAGGAAATATTATTTGTTGATATGACTAGAAAAGCTCCTACCGGAACATGTATTATAGTCGAAAATTGTGACAATATCCGAAGTAAAACAAATATAACACAATTCAACAACCAATTGAGAAAACATCTTGGTCAGACTTTCAGATATTTTCTCTCTGCAGGAAAGAGAATTCATCTCAATGGTGATACAATAACAAGCGTTGACCCTCTTCTCCTCGATGGCCTTTCATATCAAGATAAAAAATACGAAACCCGCGTCTACAGTGATGAATATTACGACTTAAAGATCCTTGATGAAGGCGAGACAATTGAGGAAAAGATTCGAATAAGACTTGTGATTGTTCCTGATATGGACAGGAAATTATATAAAGATCGATGGCCGAAAGAGGTCGAAAAACCGTCTCTCCAATCCCAAGGATTTTATATATTAAGAAACAACAGGGAAATCGCTTCGGGTGAAAAGATCGTTGAGAAATATACAAAACATAATGATTTCAACCGGTTTCGAGGTGAAATATTTTTTTCCGGGAAATTAGATACCTGCATGGGTGTTAATTTTACCAAACGCAAACTAGACATTACCCAGTCTGTTCATGATCAACTTGAAGCCTATCTAAAAGACCAACTTGAGAGCATACGAAAGGCAATTAAGAGGGAAAAAGAGGTTGAACCCGAAGAAGTAACAGAAAGTTTTCGTGAATCCGAAGTCCAAATCGAACAGAAGAAAAATTTATTGATCAAGCGAAAACAAACAGTAGAAGAAATCAAGAAAGAAATTGAAGATTCCAAAAAAAAACAGCCAACAAAAACACCAGAACAAATCGAACAAGAGCAAAAAAAATTCTTAGATGAAGCAGGAAAACCTAAAGAGGTTCACTTTGACCTAAATAATATAGGGAAAAACGGACCTTTCTTTGAAACCGAAAGAATTGGACGAACTCTTGTTATCAACTTCAATATGGATCATCCATTCTATTACAAGTTTTACTGTGAAAAAGATAAAAGCACTCAGAATGACCTCAATTTCCTGATTTATTCACTCGTTTTAGCTAAAAGGAATTTGAATGAAGAACAAGCTGGAATGATGGAACAAATTGAGGGTTTGTGGTCACTGAATTTGAAAGCATTGCTTGATTAAACCATGAGGGGCTGCGTGTAATATTACACGCAGCCCTTATTATTTTATTCAATCTATCTTGTATATAATCTGTTGTGCATAAGTGCATCATGAACAGTTGATTGGTGGTTAATCGGGGGACACCAAACTAATTGGTCGCAGTTTTTTAGAGAGGGGGTGGACTCAAAGGAGATATTTAATCAAGGCCCGCTGGAAATGGAGGCGATTTTCGGCCTGGGCAAAGATGATGCTCTGGGGTGACTCCATGACCTCGTCAGTAATCTCCAAACCGCGGTAAGCCGGCAGGCAGTGCATGATTTTGGCGCGATTTGCCGCGGCCTCTAACAATTGCCGGTTAACCTGATAGCCGGCGAAGTCTTTTATCCGCTGCTCTTTCTCGGCCTCCTGGCCCATACTGACCCAGGTGTCGGTGTAAATAACGTCCGCATCTTTAACGGCATCCATCGGCTGAGTGGTACAGGAGATTCGGCCGGGACCATCCAGTTGAGCGATAAAGTCCTGGTTAAGGGTGTATTTCGCCGGACTGGCCAGGGCTAAGTGAAGGCCCAGACGTTTACCGGCGATGGCTAAGGAGTAAGCGACATTGTTGCCGTCGCCCACATAAGCTAGTTTTATCCCCTCCAGCCGGCCGCAATGCTCCTGGATGGTAAGCATATCGGCCATCGCCTGGCAGGGATGGGACAGGTCGGTCAGGGCGTTAATTACCGGGACATCAGAATAACGGGCAAGCTCCACGACCGCATCGTGGGTAAAGGTCCGGGCGACAATTACGTCAACGTAGCCGTTCAATACCCGCGCTAGGTCCTTAATCGGCTCGCGTCGGCCCAGGCCACCAATGTCCTCGGGACGAATATAGATGCTATGGCCGCCCAACTGGGACATGGCAACCTGAAAACTAATGCGGGTGCGGCTGCTGGGCTTCTCAAAGAGCAAGACCATATTTTTACCCGCCAGGCAGACGTCTCGGCCGCCGGTTTTATAAAGCTGCTTCAAGCGGGCAGAGTCGGCCAAAAGCAAGCGCAGCTCATCCGAGGAATAATCCCACAAGGTTAAAAAGTGTCTGGTCATATTGTTAGCTTTCCCAGATTAAAAAGCAAATATATTCCATTAAAAAATAAAAAGGTAAAATTAAAAATTACAGTTAAAAGTTAAAATGTATTCGGATAAGAAATACCTCTTAATCCCGCAAAAACGCTAAGGCGCAAAGAAAAGAGAGATTGCTTTGTCGCTTCGCTCCTCGGCTCGACTGAGCTCGCCGAAGTCGCAATAAGATACTTTAAAACGTTCCATGTTCAACGGTTAATGTTCAAAGGAGAAACCCCCGGCGGTGCCGGAGGCTAACAATTTAACGCGTGGACCTAAAGGTCCACCCTACCATCTGTACTGCTCGCAATGACATTTTCGGTATAGCATTAGATTTACTGCCCAACATTATCCAGCTCGGTTAACGATTCATCCAGGATAGCAACCGCCCGGTCGATCAATTCGGTGGTGACGTTCATGGCGGGCATAAAGCGGAGCACAGTCTCATGGGTGCAATTGATACGCAGGCCCTTCTGCCAGCATTTGTTGACGATCTCGACGCCCGGCTCGGACAGTTGGATGCCGATCATCAGTCCGACGGAACGGATGTGGTCGATACAGGGGTGTTTCGCCTTCAACTGGTTAAGTTTTTCGAGGATATATTCGCCCATGCGGCGGGCGTTATCGAGGAGGTTCTCCTGCTCGATGGCCTCGATAACGGCAATAGCGGCGGCACAGGCCAGGGGATTGCCGCCGAAAGTAGAGGCGTGCGAGCTGGGAGTCAAAGCGGCGGCGACCTCAGACTGAGCCATGATAGCGCCGATGGAAATCCCGCCGCCCAGGGCCTTGGCCAAGGTCATAATGTCCGGCTCGACGCCGGCGTGCTGGTGGGCAAACCATTTTCCGGTCCGGCCCATGCCGCACTGCACCTCGTCCCAGATGGCGACGGCATGGTGCTCATCACATAAGCGGCGGATGGCCTGGAGGAATTCCTTATCGGCGATGTTGATGCCGCCTTCACCCTGGATCGGCTCGATAATTACGGCGGCGGTCTCATCATCAAAGGCGGATTCGAGGGCCTGGATATCGTTGAACGGAACATAGCGGAATCCCGGAACCAAAGGCAAAAAACCCTGGTGATATTTCGGCTGGGCGGTGGCGGTAACGGCAGCTATGGTCCGGCCGTGGAAACTGCCCTCGGCGGAGATAATCTTATACTTTTCCCTGGAGGTGTATCGGCGAGCCAGCTTGATGGCGGCCTCCACCGCTTCCGCGCCACTATTACAGAAAAAACATTTTCCGCCGAAGCCACGGTCGCTGAGCAACTGTGCCAATCGGCCCTGGGGCAAATTATAGAAGGTGTTGTCAATGTGAATCAACCGGCCGGCCTGCTCCTGGATGGCAGCGACTACCCGGGGATGGCAATGGCCAATGCCGCTGACCGCCCAGCCGGGAAACATGTCAATGTACTCCCGGCCATCAGCGTCCCAAATCTTGCTGTCCTGGCCCTTGACAATAACACTGGGCATCCGGCTGTAATTGGCGATGACGTATTTTTCAAACTGCGCTATAACTTCCTGAGTGTTCATCTGATTCTATTCCCTGGTGATTAAGGTGCCTATCCCCTTGTCGGTGTAGATTTCCAACAAGAGTGAATGAGGAAAGCTGCCGTCGATAATATGGGTTCGCCCCACGCCGCCGTGCAGGGCGGTAAGGCAGGCCTGGACCTTGGGCAACATTCCCGTGGTGATAATTCCATCGTTAATCAAGGTTTCCACCTCCTTTTGGCAGAGGCGGGAAAACTGGGTGTCAGGGTCGTGGCGGTCGGCGAAGATGCCGTGCGTATCGCTCATCATGACGAGCTTGTCGGCCTGGACGGCGGCGGCGACCTTACCGGCGGCGGTGTCGGCGTTGACGTTGAGCTTGCCGCCGGCACGATCACGGGCAATGGGGGCGATTACCGGTATAATTCCCGACCGGCACAGAACTTTGAGAATATCGGCGTTGACATAGGTGACATTGCCGACCAAACCGAGGTCAATCTGCCGGCCGTCCGGCGATTGCAGGGTGGTCTGCTCGGCGGAAAGAACACAACTGCTAAGGGAATGTAAACCCATCGCCGAAACACCCAATTGCTTAATGGTGCTGACAATGCCGGCGTTAATCTGGTTCACCAGCACATGCTCGACAATAGTCAAGGTCCGCTCATCGGTGTAGCGCAGACCCTGGACAAATTGCGGCTCAATACCGTACTGCTTCATGGCGGCGTTGATACTCTTGCCGCCGCCGTGCACCAGAATCGGCTGCATGCCCACGGTGGCCATAAACACCACGTCGGTCAGCAGGTCACGCTGGGTATGGTCGGTCTCCATCAGGGAGCCGCCCAGCTTGATGACTACGATGCGGTTCCTAAACTGCCTGATGTAGTTCAAGGCCTCAATCAGGGCATTAGCTTTATTGATTGCCTCGTCCACTGGCTGGTTCCTATAAAAGTAAAGAGCGCATTTTAAACCTCTCTAAAAGACGGTCAAGCAAATAAAAGTTATTTAAAAACTCATTTCCGGCCACCCATAGGCGGGACTGGTCAAGGCTTGGGCTGGGCCGGGTGATTTGGGTCACAAAAGGGCTTGGCAGCGGGAGGGGCTGAGGTAACTTTACCGGCCGGCTCCAGCCGGGTGGGCGGGGCAGTTCGGGGGTTTTTAAGCTCTTTGCTGATGGTCTCGAAACATTTGGCGATGAGGTTTTGGCCGAGTTTAGGCAAAAGGTCATCCGGGGCAGTTTTTGTCTGGGCGTCGCCCGTAATGCGGTCAGCAGCAATAATCCGGCCGGTGGTGGTATCAACCACGGTAATCAGGATAGCCAGATGGGCATGATCAGCCGAGGCGGAGGCGGTTGTCGCAGGAACGGAAGAGGCGGCAGAAACGGCAGGGGGGGTGGACGAGGGGGTTCCCGGAGAAGCTTTATTCTGCAGGGAGTCCATCAGGCTGCTTAGTTTGTCGCTATTTGAGAGGGTATCCGGCACGTCAAAGGTGCCGATAGATTTCATCCGCTGGCGATTGCGGGCGGTAATCCTTACCTTGTCCCTGGCGGCGGCGCGGATAATCACGTCGAAACCGCCGTCCTCCTTAATTTCCACCGATATTTTATCGCCGGTAGTGAGATTGCCCAGCTCGGCGGTTACTTCGCTGGTACTGTAAATGGCGCCCGCTTCGCCGTGGACCCAGACCTGCCCCTTTTCATCCGGCGGAAAAACGGCAATCTTGTCCTTGTTGACCTTGACCCGGGGCGGCTCGGTAATAGCGGCTGAGGCGGCAAGGGCACATGAAAGAATAACCAGAAAAAAAACTGAACCTATTTTAAAATATCCTGATCGCGGCATGAGATTCATGTTACACCTCTATTTCTCATCATAATCGGCTAAGGCAATTCTTTATATATTCCGGCGGGTTTTCCAGCCGGATGGTACGCTCGTTCTCACTGCGGTGGGCCAGGTAAATGCAGATGGGACTATATTCCCTGATAAGCGGCCAGACCCTGTCCGCCCATTCGACCACGATAATGTTGGAGCCGCGGCAAAGCTCGTCAAAACCCAGAGCCTCCAACTGCAAAGAATTTTCCAGGCGAAAGGCGTCAATGTGGTACAAACGAAAGCGACCCTGATATTCGTTTATCAAGGTGAATGTCGGACTGGTCACCGGCTGATCAGGGCGAGCGGCCAGGCCCAGGGCAATGCCCTTAATAAAATGAGTCTTGCCGCTGCCTAAAGTGCCAATCAAGGCGATAATCTCGCCGCCGGTGAGCGAGTTGCCCAAAAGCCGACCCAGGTCGATGGTTTGCTGGGTGCTGCTACTTACAATTTCCTGATTCTGTTCAATCACGAAAGTGCTCCCATCCCCCAGGCGGCAGCAAAGTTAGTCGGCCGGCGGAATTACGCAGAAACATCCTGGGCAGGTCGGTTTTTTCGCAAGGCACGATTTCGCCGATCCTGGTTACCTCCAAAGGTGATTTTGCCGGCCAATCGCGGAGGAGTTTTTCCGCATCGGCGGGTTTTACACAAAACAATAGCTCAAAATCTTCGCCGTCAGCCAAGGCGGCATACAAAGGGTCGGCAGATTCCAGGGCCGTGGAGCTAAGCGGCAGGGCCTCTTCATCAATAACAGCGGCGACATCGCTGCTTAAGCAGATATGGTTAAGGTCGCTGCTGAGGCCATCGCTGATATCAATCATGGCGTGGATAGTCGCCAGGCTGGTCAGTAGCTGGGCTTCCGCGACGCGAGGTGTAAAATCCAGATGTCGGCCTGATAATAACGAGCCGCCTAATCGGCCGGTTACTAAGACGATATCGCCGATTTGCGCCCCGCTGCGGAGGACCGGGTCAGTTTTGCCGGGCTTGGCCAGCATGGCTATATCGATGGCGAGGGGGTTATCCCAACTGGTAGTATCGCCGCCCACAATGGGGCAGTGGTAGTTAACGGCGGCAGATTGCAGGCCTTGATGGAGCTGCTGGGCTTGCGACATGCTCATTCGATTGGGCAGAGCAACTGCAACCACGGCAACAAAGGGGATCGCGGCCATCGCGGCACAATCGCTCAAGCTGCACGCCATAGCCTTATAGCCGACCTGGGCCAGAGTGGCAGTATCCAAATCGAAGTGTACGCCCTCCAGTAAAATGTCGGTGGTAATCAGTATTTTATCGCCGCCGGTTCGCAGGATCGCCATATCGTCGCCGATGTCAGTCAAAACATCATCGCCGGCCGGCGGGCGATTGCGACTTATCCACTCGATTAGTTTAAACTCTGATTTTTCCTGATTCATTTTTCGATTTCAGCCAAGGGCAACCTAATCGGCACAATAACCGGTTTTTTTCAACTGTTCATTCCAGAAGGCAAGTTGTTCTTGCAGTTGTTTGGCGCCCGCGGCGCCGGCGGTAACATAGCCGGCAACGACGTTGGCGGGGGAAAGGCTCTGATAGACGTCCGAATCAATCTTGTCACAAGCCTTTCGCATCTGGTCCAGAGGAAGCTTAGCCAAAGTAACAGACTGGGATTCACATTGCTTGACCAGTTGGCCGACAATCTGATGGGCCTGGCGAAATGGAACACCCTTCTTGACGAGGTATTCGGCCAGGCTGGTGGCGTCAAGAAAGCCGGCGTCGAGGTCACGGGCGATTCTGTCGGCGTTAAAACTGGTATGGCTGACAATGGCGGCGGCCATCTGCAATGACGACTCAATAGTATCACAGGCATCGAAAAGCTGCTGCTTGTCCTCCTGCATGTCACGGTTATAAGTCAAAGGCTGACCCTTCATCATGGCAAGTAACGCCATCAGGTTGCCATAGAGCCGGCTGCAGCGGCCGCGAATCAGCTCCAGCAGGTCGGGATTGCGCTTCTGCGGCATCATACTGCTGCCGGTACAGTAGGCGTCGTCAAGGGTGATGAACGAAAACTCCTGGCTGGCAAAAATAATCCAATCCTCCGCCAGGCGTGAAAGGTGCATGGCGGTCAGGGCGGCGTTAAAAGTAAATTCCAGGCAGCAGTCGCGGTCGCTGACGCTGTCAATACTGTTACGCGTGATAGAATTAAAGCCCAAAATCTCCGCGACCCGGCGGCGATTGAGCGGCAGAGAACTGCCGGCGAGGGCGCCGCTGCCCAGCGGGCAAACGTTGATCCGCTTAAGGCAGTCGCCAAACCGCTGGCGGTCCCGCTGCAATTGCTCGACAAAGGCTAACAAATAACAGCCGGAAAGTATCGGCTGGGCCCGCTGCAGATGAGTGTAACCGGGCATGATAATTTGGCCCTGCTTTTCCGCTTGTTTTACCAGGGCTTCCTGCAGAACCATGATCCGCTCAATGATGGTGGCGGAGCGGTCCCGCAGCCATAACCGGATGTCCAGGGCGACCTGGTCATTGCGGCTGCGGCCGGTGTGCAGCTTGCGGCCGGGTTCGCCGATCATCTTTATCAGGGCGTCCTCGACGACCATGTGAATATCTTCAAATTTTTTGTCAAACTGGAACCGGCCGGTGTCGATACGGTCGGCAATCTCCGTAAGGGCATTTTTAATCTGACGGAATTCATCGGCGGTGAGCAGATGCTCCTCCGCCAGCATCTGGGCGTGAGCAATGCTGCCGGCGATGTCATATTTAAACAGCCGATAATCCACACTGATGGATTCGACGAAATCAACGGCTAAATCGTCCGGCTGCTGATTAAACCGGCTCTGCCAGCTTTTATCCGGAGTTTTCATGATTTCTCCTTGCGGCGAAAGTAAAAGTAAAAAGGATAGAATATTCCTCTGTCCAGGGATAATGCCAATCGACCAACAGCAGCGATAATACGATTTTGAGCCAAGATTGTCAATTAGCTGGTTGACGATAAATAAAATACCGGTTATTGTTGATGGTCAATCAAAATGTGTGATGCAAGGTATGAACAGACAAGCAAAAAAGAACAGCAGAGAATCAGCAGAGGTCGGCCGACTGGATAGAAAGGTCCGCCGACTCAATAAGGGTCTAAGCAGCGTCTATCAGACCAGTAAGCTCCTGACCAGCCCTATGGATCTGGAGGCGGTGCTGGAAATTGTAGTTAAGACCATCGCCAATGTGCTGGGGGTGGACGCCGCGGGCCTACGATTGCTCGATGAGGAAACCGGTGAGCTGGTGCTGAAGGCAATATTCGGCCTAAGTGAAGAGTATAAAAACAAGGGGCCCATAACCGCCGGCGAAAGCTTCCTTAACCGCAAGGCCCTCAACGGTGAGGCGATCATCGTCGATGACATCTGCACCGACCCGCATTACGGCAAATATCGGGCGGAAGCGCAGCGCGAAGGACTGGTCAGCACCATGAGTATCGGGCTGATTTACCGGAACAAGGGTATCGGCATCCTCCGGCTGTACAGCAAGCGACCGCGGCATTTTTCGCCGGAAGATGTGTCCCTGGCGCGAACGGTGGCGGCCCAGTCAGCCGCGGCTATCGTTAACGCCAAACTGTATAAGGAAGCGCTGGAAGGCGAGCGAATGACGCGGCAGGTGCGTCTGGCAGGTGCGGTGCAGCGACATCTAATCCCCCACCAGCCGCCCAAGGTCAGGGGACTGGAGCTGGCGGGAATCTACGTACCCTGCTACGATTTGGGGGGCGATTTTTATGATTTTATCCTGCCCCGGAAAAATCGGCTGGTGCTGGCTATCGGCGATGTGATGGGCAAAGGAGTACCCGCTTCGCTGGCGATGGCGTCGGTGCGCTCGAGCCTGAGAGCCTTCGCGGAAGAAATCAAACAGGTCGAAAAACTCGTCAGCAGAGTAAATCGGATGTTCTGCCATGATACGGAACTGGGCGAGTTCGCCACCCTGTTCTGCGGTGAGTATGACGTAGAAAAAAAACAACTTACCTATTGCAATTGCGGCCATGAGCGACCGATACTGGTCCGTGGGCGGCAGGTTTCAGATTTGGCGGAGGGCGGGCCGGTGCTGGGACTCAGTAAGGACAGCCAATACCACGCGGGCAAAATCGATCTGCAGGTCGGTGATGTGCTGATTATGTACACCGACGGTTTGTCCGACGCCGTCAACTTTCGGCGGGAATCATTCGGCAGAGAGCGAATCATCAAGGCGGCACTGGCAAGCGCAGCCATGACCGCTAAGCAGACAGCCAAGAACATCGTCTGGCTGATGCGTAAATTTACCGGTTTGACCCAGCGGTTTGACGATACGGCGCTGGTTGTATTAAAAAGAACCTAGTTACAGGAGCGGATTATGAGATCGGATACTATCAAGAAAGGGTTCGAGCGGGCACCTCATCGGAGTTTGCTGAAGGCGTGCGGACTGCAGGATAGTGATATGGCAAAGCCCTTCATCGCCATCGCCAACAGTTATATCGATATAATTCCCGGTCATGTCCATCTGGACAAGGTGGGCCAGATCGTCAAACGTGCGGTGCAGCAGGCCGGCGGAGTGCCGTTTATCTTTAATACCATCGGCATCTGCGACGGGATCGCTATGGGCCATACGGGGATGAAATATTCCCTGGCCAGCCGGGAGGTGATTGCCGATTCGGTGGAATGCATGTTGCAGGCCCATTGTTTCGACGGGGTGATTTGCATACCCAACTGTGATAAAATTGTGCCCGGAATGCTGATGGGAGTGATGCGGGTCAATATCCCGGCTATCTTCGTGTCCGGCGGGCCGATGATGGCGGGGATTACCCCGTCGGGCGAGAAGGTGGACCTAATCAGTATCTTTGAAGCGGTGGCTGCTTACAATAACGGAAAGATAACGGCAGAACAACTGAAAGTTTTGGAAGACCACGGCTGCCCCGGCTGCGGCAGTTGCAGCGGCATGTTCACCGCCAACAGTATGAACTGCCTCTGCGAGGCCATCGGTATCGCCCTGCCCGGCAACGGCACTATCCCCGCGGTGGACCAGCGGCGGGAAAAACTTTACCGCACAGCGGGTAAACAGATTATGACCCTTATCGAAAAGGATATTAAGCCGCGGGATATCATCACCCTCGAATCGATCGATAACGCCCTGGCTCTGGACGTGGCGATGGGGGGGTCGAGCAATACTATTTTGCATAGCCTGGCAGTGGCCCACGAGGCCGGGATAAAATACGATCTCGACCGTATCAACAGTATCTCCCAGCGATGCCCCAACATCTGCAAGGTCGCTCCCTCGAGCAAATATCACGTGCAGGACGTGGACGCCGCCGGCGGGATCAGTGCTATATTGAAAGAAATATCCCAAATCAAGGGACTGATTAACCTCGACTGCCCGACGGTTACCGGCAAGAGCTTGGGCGAGAATATCGCCGAGGCGAAAATCCTGAATACCAAGTGCATCCGCACCCGGGAGAATCCCTATTCACCCCATGGCGGACTGGCGATTCTGCGGGGAAATCTCGCCCCCAACGGAGCGGTGGTCAAAAGTGCCGGAGTCAGTGAAAAGATGTTAAAGCACCGCGGGCCGGCCGTCATTTTCGACTCGCAGGAGAAAGCGTGCGAAGGCATTCTCGCCGGCCGGGTGAAACCAGGCGACGTGGTGGTGATTCGCTATGAAGGGCCGCGGGGCGGACCGGGAATGCAGGAGATGCTCAGTCCTACCAGCTATATCATGGGGGCTGGGCTGGGCGAAAGTGTGGCGCTAATCACCGACGGCAGGTTCAGCGGCGGGACCCGCGGGGCGTGCATCGGTCATGTCAGTCCGGAAGCAGCAGCGGGCGGGCCGATAGCCCTGCTGAAAAACGGCGATATTGTCGAGATCGATATAACCCATAATTCAATATCCGTGGCTTTGAGTGACAGCGAACTGGCCGAACGACGAAAATCGTGGAAAAAACCCCCGCTGAGGATCGACCACGGTGCCCTGGGAAAATACGCCAGCATGGCCTGCTCGGCCGATACCGGGGCGATTCTCCAGTGGAATAAATAACGTTGGTTGAATGGGAAAGGAAGTTTCTAAGACTAATTATATTTTTTCTTTTGCTTATGCTCTATTCTTTCCATTACATATTTTACATCATGCGCGTAACTAATGGCGGTTTCGTTTAGGATTTTTCCTTCACTGGCCAAAGTCAGAAGATGATTGTCCATAGTAATCATTTTATATATTTTTCCACTCTGGATAGAGCTTTTAATTTGCTCTTCCCGGTTATTGCGGATGTGACCTTGGATGGCGGAGGTGACATTCATTATTTCCATCGCCAATACTCTTCCCCCCACCGGCTTGATGTTGGTTTTTCTTCTTTCATTATCATATTGTGGTATGCTGTTAACCATGTCAATATATTCTTGTGAAGTAGGGACCAGCTCCTGGCAAATAACATAGGCGAGATTTGCCGCCAGGCCGCCCCGGATATTGTTTTGTTCGTCCGGTCCAAACATGTCCAGATACCTGATAACTGTCTGATCCGCGCTCTTGGTGTGCAGGGTCGAAAGGACCAAGTGACCGGTTTCGGCCGCTTTCAGGGCCTCGCGACCCGTCTCCGGGTCTCTAATCTCTCCCACTAAAATTACATCCGGATCCTGACGCAGGGCAAAGGTTACGCCATCGTTAAATGAATTAACATCTCTGCCCAGCTCTCTTTGAATGACCATGCCTTTATAGGTGGGATCATCACTGTAGGAGGGATGCACATACTCTATAGGATCTTCGATACTTATGATTTTGTCCCCCCTGGTTCTGCCTATCTCCTGGATCAGGGAAGCGAGCGTTGTGGTTTTGCCCGAACCTGTCTCACCGGTAACCAGTACCAGGCCTCTTTTTAATTTTATGATATCCTCCCAAACGTCGGAGGGAAAACCTATATCTCTTATGTCCCGGATCTTGTTGGGTATAATCCTGATAGTTATATATGGAGCGCCACTCGCAAAGCCGGCATTAATCCGAAAGCGGTATTCTTTCAGTTTGTCGTCGATATGGTTGAGAATTTGCTCTTCATTAAAGTTCTGCTGCTGATCCGGCGGCTCCGATTCCTTCCAGGTTTCTATCCGCAGCAACGGATCCATTTGAAAAGCGTCTGTTGATCTCGGATCATAAACCCCGTCCAGATTCCTCTTCTCTTTAAAATGCGTTTGTTTTTCTTCCTTGGGTAATAAGGTCTTGATTAGCACATCCAAATGCTTCTTCTCGATGACTTTGGTTTCCAGTGCTTTAAGCTCGCCATTAACCCGCAGCGTCGGCCGATGTCCTTCCGAAAAGTGAACATCAGAAGCACCATTCTTCACGGCTGACCAGAGTATTGTCTTTAATTGAAATTTCTCTTCTTTCATAATCAACTATATATATCGTGCGAGATAAGCAAGTATGTAATATAATATAAATAATGTTATATTATTAACATAATATTCTATAAATTACCACAAGCTGTGATTTTTCACAATATGTCCTCTATATAAATGCCACAAAAAGAGTAATTATCTGAAAACGGATCTAACTTCGGCTAACCTGATTTTAACGTTATTTTTTTTTCTTGCAAGTGTTGTTTTTCCCCTGTTTGAAATATTGAAATTTATTTTGTTTCAATAAAAATAAATTGCAGCCTGGTCAAGAGGCGATACATTAGTGGGCAAAAAAGGCTGTTTATCAGCGGTAAAGATGATAAAATCATGACATGCGCCCGTAGCTCAGTTGGATAGAGCAACGGATTTCTAATCCGTAGGTCGCAGGTTCGAATCCTGCCGGGCGCGTTTTCATAGGTTAAAGAACCATTAGCCGGCTACGATATTGACCAGGCGGTCTTTGATGACAATTACCTTGCGGATAGTCAATCCTGCCAATTGCTGCTTTACTTTCTCCGCCGTCAGCGCCTGATTGCGAATTGTCTCCTCATCACTCTGGGCGGACACGGTAATTTTATCTCGCACTTTGCCGTTGATCTGTACCGCCAGTTCGATTTCGGGGTCTTTGGTCAGTTTTTCCTCATAGCTTGGCCAGCTTTCATAGGCCAGCGTTTCACGATGCCCCAGCCGCTGCCAAAGCTCCTCGGCGATATGTGGGGCAAACGGACTCAGCAGCCGTACAAATACTTCCATCGCCTCTTTGCTCCGCTGGGACAGGCGACTATATTCATTGACGAAGATCATCATCTGCGAAATAGCGGTATTAAACGACATGCTCTCGATATCGCTGGTTACCTTCTTTATCGTTTTGTGCAGCTGCCGCAGCTCCGCCCCTTCCGCCGGGCCTTCGGCAATCGCCGTATGTAGATTACCGTCTTCTCCGATGATCATTTTCCAGGCCTTCTGCAGAAACCGGTGTACGCCCTCCACCCCTTGCATACTCCAGGGTTTGACCGCGTCCAGCGGTCCCATGAACATCTCATACAGCCGCATGGAGTCCGCCCCGTATTGGACGATTACCGTATCCGGATTCACCACATTGCCCCGGCTTTTACTCATTTTTTGCCCGTCGCCGCCCAGGATCATGCCCTGATTGACCAGCTTGGTAAACGGCTCTTTGGTACTGACCCAGCCCGCGTCGTAGAGCACCTTATGCCAGAACCTCGCGTATAACAGATGCAGCACCGCGTGCTCCGCTCCGCCCACGTACAGGTCCACCGGCATCCAGTACCTTTCCTTGACCTTGTCGAAAGGTCCCTGGTCGTTTTTGGGATCGATATACCGCAGATAATACCAGCAACTGCCCGCCCACTGCGGCATGGTATTGGTCTCCCGCCGGGCCTTTTGACCGTGCCACGTCACGTTTAGCCATTCCGTGATATTCGCCAGCGGCGACTCGCCCGTACCGCTGGGCTGATAGCTTTCCACCTGCGGCAAAGTCAACGGCAGCTCTGATTCCTCCAGCGCCGCGATTGTGCCGTCCTCCAGGTGCAGCAGGGGGAACGGCTCGCCCCAGTACCGCTGCCGGCTGAACAGCCAGTCCCGCAGCTTATAATTCACCGCCGCTTTGCCGATCCCTTTTTCCTCCAGCCGGCGGGTAATTTTTTCCTTAAACTCAGCCGTCGGCAGGCCGTCGAACTCACCCGAATTGACCGCGAACCCTTCGCCGGTAAAACACGCCTTGCCTTGGAGTATTTTGTCAATTATGGAATCAGCGTCGCCGTCCTTATCTGCGGTTGAAACGCCTTCCATCAAAGTCAACGCGGTTTTTCCATCCGGCTTAACGACCGCCACGATAGGCAGATTGAATTTTTTCGCGAACTCATAGTCCCGCTCGTCGTGGGCCGGCACGCACATTATCGCCCCCGTCCCATAGCTGATTAATACATAATCGCTTATCCAGATGGGTATTTTTTCCCCGTTAACCGGATTAATCGCGCAGGCCCCGGTAAATTCACCCGTTTTTTCCTTGGCCAGGTCAACCCGGTCCATATCGCTCTTGGTTGCCGCCTGCTGCCGGTATTTTTTAATCGCCTCGCGGCTCTTATCCGTCGTTATCACATCTACCAGCGGGTGTTCCGGCGCCAGCACCATATAGGTCGCCCCAAACAGGGTATCCGGCCGAGTCGTGAAAACCTTGATAACCGCCGTTTCATGCTCTGCCACGCGAAAATCGACATCCGCCCCCACGCTTTTCCCGATCCAGTCTTTTTGCAGCTTTTTAATGCCTTCGCTCCAGTCCAGCCCCTCCAGGTCCGCCAGCAGACGTTCTGCGTAGGCGGTGATCCGCAGCATCCACTGCCGCATCGGCTTGCGTATCACCGGGAATCCGCCCCGTTCGCTGACCCCGCCTGTCACCTCTTCATTCGCCAGCACCGTGCCGAGTTGCGGACACCAGTTAACCGCAACCTCCGCCTGATAGGCCAGCCGGTGCTCATCGATATATTTTTTCCGCTCCCGCTCGTCCAGCCCTTCCGGAACAGGAAATTCTTCGATAGGTCGGGCCTTTTGCTGCTGATAATCGTAGAAACTATTAAATAGTTTCAGAAATATCCACTGCGTCCACCGAAAATACTCCGGATCGGTCGTAGCGATCTCCCGGTCCCAGTCGTAGCTGAAACCCAGGCTGCGAATCTGCCGCCGGATTTTATCGATATTCTTTTTAGTGGTGATACTCGGGTGCGTACCGGTCTGGATAGCGAACTGTTCCGCCGGCAGCCCAAACGCGTCGTAGCCCATCGGGTGCAGAACATTGTAGCCTTTCATCCGCTTATATCTGCTGACGATATCGCTGGCGGTATAGCCTTCCGGATGGCCCACATGCAGCCCTTCGCCGGACGGGTAGGGGAACATATCCAGGATATAATACTTCGGCTTATCGGACCCATCGACCGCCGCAAACGTTTTATTTGCCAGCCAGTATTCCTGCCATTTCTTCTCTATCGCCGTAAAATCATAGCTATTGCTTATTTTTTCTGCCATTTCAGCCTATCTTCCTCGGATGCAGTATGGTTTAAATCATCATGACTTCGGCGAGCTTAGTCGAGCCGTTGAGCCGAAACTATGTTATTTACAACGATTTAGCCCAAAAATCAACATTTCTTTTGCCCGAACCTTACACCAGCTCAAGCGACAGCCCGATAACACCCGGCGGGGGGGATCGACCGATTTTACCGATTATGCCTATCTTTACTAAATTGACGCCTGTTTTACTCCGATATCTACAACAGAAGCTATTTTCTACGAAAGCTTATAACTTATATATCGATTAGGAAAGAGAGGCTGATTTAATTTGGTTTGTGCCTTTGAGCAACGACAAGCGAAGCGTTCTGCGATAACTTGGCCGGTAAGTGTTTGGCATCCGCAGGTGGAGCGGTTTTACAATGGAAAGAGTCTGAACGTTTCCCGACGGGGTGCGTTAGTTTTACTGCCGCTGCGAACACCTTTAAGAGAGGGTCAGCAGTTGGAGATGAATTTTCCCCGTTGTGAGCCGTTAGCCGGCCGGAAGGGCGGCTACGCTCGGATTAAGACTGCCCGGGTCATCCGCATCGACCGGGGTAAGGACCTGTTGGATGCGACGGTCAAGGTCGGCCTGGAATTTTGTCCCAAGCCGAGTCTCGTGCCGGATTCTTGCTTATAGGGATTGAAAAATATTTTAGAGAAAATGGCATTACGCGACCCCTTCTTCTCTTCTCTTTCGCACTTCTTGCCTCGCCGGAACTTTAGTGTAGGCGAGAGCGAAGACGGAAGCCTTGGCGATAGGACCCACTTTCTTACTTTCCCACTTTCTTACTTTCCCACCTTCTTACCTTCTCACTTTCTTACCTTCTCACTCTTTCTATTTTTTCGCACAGCGTGCGGCAATCTATAATTCTCCATATATCGCCTATTATGATTCCTTCGCGCCTTCTTTAAGCCCTGAAAGGGCGTAATATAATAGCCCAGGGTGAAACCCTGGGTTCCTGAAAGGGCGTAATAAAATAGCCCAGGGTGAAACCCTGGGTTCAAGGAGGTATACCCCCAATTAAAATTCTCTTAAATTCTTCAGCCCTGAAGGGGCGTAATAAAATAGCCCAGGGTGAAACCCTGGGTTCCTGAAAGGGCGCAATATAATAAGCCCATAACAATTATTCTACATCCTTATAAAGCCCTGAAGGGGCGCAATATAATAGCCCAGGGTGAAACCCTGGGTTCCTGAAGGGGCGCAATAAAATAGCCCAGGGTGAAACCCTGGGTTCCTGAAAGGGCGAAATTATTTCCGGGCATCGCCTTGTAATTCATATTGCTACACATGCTCTACTGTTCACCTGTTCTCGCGCAGCGCCGGTTTCTCCTTTGAACCTTGAATGTTTAACTTTGAACTTTTTAAAGCCTGTCATTGCGAGGAGGCCGCAGGCCGACGCGGCAATCTCTTTTAACGTTGAACTTTAAACTTTGAACGTTGAACATCGAGAGTTTTCGGCTCGACCGATCTTGCCGAAGTCCGTCGGTTCATCAGGTTTATATTACCCTCCGTCTTCAACAAGGATTGCTTTCACGGTATCGGTAAGAACTCTGCCTTTATGTTTATGTTCCTTGCCTGCGGGTATAAATATTCCGTCACCTGGTCCGAACCCAACCAGTCTGCCGTTGAAGTCTATTTCCATTTGTCCTTCGAGTATATAGCCGATATGGCCTTTGGTGCACCAGTCCGGCTCTACAAACTCTTTGGCGAACTCAACCAGCCGCAGCTTTTTGCCCGCTTGCTCATAAGCTTTAAACCTAACGCCCTCAGCCGGAGCTTCCCATTCCATCGCTTCAAAATCTATCTTGTATTGTTCCATGCAAAATTTCTCCTTTAGGCTGTCCGCCTGGATGAACCTGCCGATCTCAGGATCGTAATAGCGCCCGTTTTATACTACATCCCTGTCTCTTCGTCAAGCGTCTCGCCTCTGCATTCTTCCCATTATTCATTATTATTCTCCCTCTTGACATCCCTGCTGGCAATGTTATTATAAATCAATTCTTTTTTCTAATGACTAATTTCTCTTGTTGTTTCAGATAAAAAGAATTTTATAAAGAATCAATAATGAACAATTATGAATCAACACCTGTAAAAACACATATAACACCTTGGCAGCTATTTGCCGGTTTATTGTCCGGCGGATTCATATTACTGGCGTTCGGTTCATTATTTTTCAGGTATCCCTTTGCCATCGGATTTCCCGGTTTGGTACTTATTTATAGCTTTTCCTTGCTTATCTTAAGTACCTCCCTTAATACTGCTCGGCATCCTTTACGCGGCGATATTATCATCGCGGTTATAATTATTATAGGGATAATTGGTAATATATGGGGTATTTTTTGGTATTATTACGGTTCTGCTGCTTTGTCGGACATGTCTGATTTGGACTGGTTTCTTTTGGTAGCCCGCCCGGGATTCGTTTTTTTGTTCTTCGGTTTTTTTATATATCTCTTGATTAAGTCATTTAAATCAGATCTGGCCCCCAAAGAGTTTATTATCCGCATTATTTTTCTTCTTCTAATAGTAATTGCATTTTTGGTCAGACCTTATCTTTATGAGTCAGGTCAAATACTTTTTTTAAAGGGTTTATCAAAAGCGATAAAGAATAATATTACGGTATCCGCCATCCAGGACTGGCTATCGCAACAGGATATTCCGGCAAAAGAACCCGATCCCCAATATCGTACTCCCTATTATTTGAAAGGTGTTGGCCGCATTCTGTATGAGCCTGACGCTCAGCCGGAATGCGTGAAAAAATTCTCCCGGGGAAGACCGATTTTTGTATTATATGATTGGCATTCCAAAGATTTCTACATTTTACAAGCCGGGGATTCACCCTGGACATGGGGTTTCAATCTGGGGATATTCCAGTGGCGGGTGGTAATCGGCCTATCAACCATGGCCCTGCCGCCCTTAAAATACCAGAGTGAAACCATATTGCAATTCTCGCCCGGCGTATATGGCTGGTGTGATTACCAGAACTTGCTTTTTCGATCTGACAACCAAAAGAAATAGACATGATTGCAGGGAAAAACTTAAAGAGTCAGGCAATTTAACGGTAATCGTCCATTCCGCCAACCCAACCTGGTCTGGCCGTCTTCCCCTCGCACAAAAACGGCTTTATGGCACGATAAAATCTTCCTTCTTGTCTTTCACCTGTTCAACTGATCCCCTGCTCCCCTGATCTCCGCCGCAGGCGGCCGTCTGTGGATAATAATATCTGTATTTTCTGACTTTTTATCTGTATTTTGTTAGTTTGATTGTTCGGCTTATTGATGAAGGCCTGTGGCCTTCGCGGACCAGGCAGGGTCTTTTGACGAAGTTAGCTTCGGGAAAAAGCCTCTGCCGCAGAACGCCTGCCGAGCAATCTCCGGCTCAATCTTATTTATCTATATAGTTATAATAAATCCTGTTATTCTTGTAATTCCTGTCTATATTTCTTGTTTTTATAATCTGCGCCCATCTGCGCGTTATCTGCGGATAAATAACTCTATGGTCTTTGTACCTCTGTGTGATATTATTTTTACTGATTAGCGTTTATTAGCAGTTAAAATATGTAAATCCTGCCTGCCTCTTCGAAGCTTTAGAGGCTGTGTCGCAATTAGTTTTATAGTCAGCACTGTTCTGCTGGCTATCGGCTTAAAAAACTTTTCGATGGCAAACCGTAAATATTTTACCCTGATTTTTCTAAGATATCCGATTCTTCTTTAAGAAAGTTCACTCCTTCTATGTTTTTTCAGTTTGCAAGCCTGTCTATTAACTGTGAAACTCCCCAAATACCGATCAGCCTGGCAATGTTAAAGCAACTCGAAAGGATAGACATCTCCGCTCTGACCCCGGCAATTCCTCGCAATAAAAAACTGCCCGCCTTCAGATTATGCTTAATATGGCCAAAGGGAAGTTCAACTTTTTGCTTGCGATGGCCATAAACCTGTTGCGAATCAGCTTGCTCATATTGTTCCCGCATCCTTTCTCGAAATTGCTCATTATTGTTCCGGTTAATCCTGCGCCCATTTCTTCTGCCTTTAGCGCATAGCCCCCAATGCTTGCATGCCCGGCATATCCGAACATCGGCTATATACTCCCGGTAACCGCGTTTTATGTTATCACAGCGATACGACAACTTCTGGCCGGCCGGACAGATATAAACATCTTCCTGTGCTATATACGCAAAGGCAGACCTGTCAAACGGACCAGGTTCATTTTTGCTGGCCTGCTGCTTTGAAGGAACAATCACTTTTATCCCCTGCTTATCAATCTTCTCCAACTCCGCGGCATTCGAATAGCCGGCATCGGCGCAAGCTTGTTCACAGGGTTTCGATAATACCTCGTTGGCCTGTTGAACCTGAACTGAGAACTGTTTCAGATCATTATTCTCACTGACAACATCGCTGTTTACTATCAGGCCATGCTTGTCATCAACCGCAATCTGGCCATTGTATCCGGAATAACTGCCCTGACGATTATGAATCATTACACAAGCCTCATCCGTCATATTGTGCGAATGTTTCTGTTGCTGTTCTATGCTTCTCAAGGCAGATTCAATTTTGTCCCTTAGAAGCCGATTATTTTTCAGTTCCTGCTGCATATGAACCAGACTGGCTTGACCAGATTCCTCACCGTCGATTTGTTCACATTCGGACAACAAAAGGCTTATTCGCTTATCAATATGTTTAAGGGTTTTCAAGGCCTTTTCTTTAGTGACGGTCATGTCCATAGAGGCATTCGCACGCATCCTGCTGCCATCGATGAAAAGAACGTTGCCATCAATCAAATCCAGCTCTATACATATTCCTGCACATTGTTTTATAACCTTCTGCAAGGCATTTTTGTTTTCACGTCTGAATCGGGCTATGGTCTTATGGTCGGGTTTTAGCCCTGCCGTCAACCATATGAAGGATAAATTGTAATGACATTCCCGTTCCAGCTTGCGGCTGCTGCGAACACCATAAGAATAGCCGTAAACCAGCAGTTTGAGCATGGCTGAAGGGTCGTATTGAGGACAACCAACTTTGTCGGAATCGATTTCAAACCCCATGGATTGCAAGTCCATCTTGTCAATTATCACATCATAGGCTCGTACCGGTGCATCCTGGGGTATATATTCATCTATGCTTTGAGGAAATAATAGCCGTTGAGCACGATCTCCATATCGATATGCCATAATAAAATCCCTTTCATTACTAAGTGAGATTTTATCGCATTTTAAGAGCAAATGACAAGGGATTTGTCTGCTAATTGCGACACAGCCTCTTTAGCGAAGAAGGGTTTATCCTGTCTGAAATTCTTACTTCTTCCTTGGCGTCTTGGCGCCTTCGCGGGAGAAATATGTTTTCATTATCCGCCGGGGCGGTTGTCGGTATAGTATCAGGTACAATCCCTCGCCCCGTTTTTTCCTTCGTGGTGAAAAATATTCTTTCTTTTATATACAACGATAATTTATGAGTAAAACTCCCTCAAAACCTGAAAACCTGAAAAATAGACTAAAATCTTCAAGAAAAATAGAAATTTACCCTCAAAAACCATCAATTTGCGTCAAAAATGCACAGAAAATCACCTGTTTTGCCATCAAATAACCAACTTTTGCCAAAAATCGCCACCTTTTTCACACGAAATCACATGTTTTTTGCCCCGAAAAGCGCGAATTACGTGTTTCTTTTCTGATAGAAACTGCCCGGCTGTTGCTTTATCAGCCCTTTTAATTGCAGTGCCGTAACCGCCGCGCTGACCGCCCCAGCCGTAAGTCTAGTGCTTTCAATTAGTTGATCGATATGCGTCGGCTGATGGTCCAGGCACTCTAAAACCATGGCTTCCGCATCGGTAAGTTTTAACCTGCCGACCTCCCACCCCGCCGCCTTTTCGCTATCTAACTCTTCAATTTCAAATGACTTAGCAACCGCCTGCTCCTTGATTAAGTTCGCTACACCGCCCAGGGCATCGAGTACATCTTCGATCTTTTCTACCAGGACAGCCCCGTCCTTGATAAGCTGGTGTGGCCCGTAACTTCCTGGTGCATCGACTCTTCCGGGTACCGCCATGACCTCGCGGTTCTGCTCCATCGCTAATCTCGCGGTTATTAGCGCCCCGCTGCGGGGTCTGGCCTCGACCACGATAGTCCCCAGCGATAGGCCGGTGATGATCCGGTTGCGGGCGGGGAAGGTGGTCGCCAGCGGCTCGAAACGCAGCGGCAGCTCACTGATAACCGCTCCGTTTTTGGCTATAAGTTCCACTAAATCCCGGTTTTCCGGCGGAAAGACGTCCGCCAATCCCCGGCCCTGGACGGCGATGGTTCGACCCTCAGCGGCTAAGGCCCCACGATGGGCGGCGGTGTCGATCCCACGGGCCAGGCCTGAAATCACCGTAAAACCACTGGCTGCCAATAGATGGCTCAACCTGCTGGCCTGCTCCTGGCCGTACTGCGAGCAATTCCGTGAGCCGACAATCGCGATAGCCAGATTATCCGACCGGGTTATTTCACCCTTGACATAAAGCACCACCGGCGGGTCGTTTATCTGTCGTAAAAGCGGGGGGTAATCATCGCTGTCCAGGGTGATAATACGGACTTGTAATTTATCGGCCAGGGTCAGCTCGTCATCGACGTCAACGCTATCCCTGCCGGCGACGATCTGCCGGGCTTTCTTGGAGCCGATGCCGGGTACACCCTCCAAATCAGTTATACCCGCGGTGAGTACCCGATCGATATCACCGAAATGTTGCAACAGATGGGCAAAGGTAATCGGGCCGATATTTTCCGTCAGGTGCAGCCGCAGCCATTTACGCAAGTGCTCTGTTTGATTGGCGTTATCATCCATAGATAAAACGCTCAGGCCCCTTAGGGCGCAGCCAGCGAGGCGATAGCGGTTTTGATTTGGGTTTCGGTTAAATCACTGACAATCGTACAGTTGCCCAGCGCGGTCGGCAGGATAAAATTCAATCTGCCCGCCTCGACCTTCTTGTCATGCAGCATAGCCTGATATAAATCATCTACCGGGATATCGCCCTGAATGCCGGTGGGCAAATCGAAGGCTTGTAATAGGTTAACTATCCGGGGCAGGAGCGGCTCTTTCAATAGTTTCCTTGCGACCGCCAAACGCGCGGCGGCGACCATCCCCAGTGAAACCGCCTCGCCGTGATGATAATCACCGCCGGCAAAAACCGTCTCGATGGCATGACCTATCGAATGGCCCAGATTGAGGATACGGCGCAGGCCGGACTCACGCTCGTCCGCGGAGACTACCTCCGCCTTGATCTGGCAGTTGCGGACCACCAAATCCACTAACAGATCCTGCTGCAGCTCGATTATTTGACGGGCGTTTTTTTCCAGCAATTCGAAGAACAAACCGTCGCGTATAATCGCGTGCTTGACGGTTTCAGCCAAGCCGCAGCCTAACTCCCGGCGGGGCAGGGTTTTCAGGACGGCAATATCGGCGAAGACCAGCTTCGGCTGATAGAACGCCCCGATCATGTTCTTGCCGCGGGGGTGGTTGACCGCGGTCTTGCCGCCGATACTGCTGTCAACCATAGACAGTAAGGTAGTAGGGACCTGGACATATTTGATGCCCCGCTTAAAGCAAGCTGCCGCGAAACCGGCTAAATCGCCGACCACTCCGCCGCCGAGGGCAACGATAGCGTCAGACCGCTCCACCGAAAAATCAAATAGCTGATCGTAAACCTTCTGCAGGGTGGGCAGATACTTGGAGCTTTCGCCCGGCGGAATGGAAATGATATTAGTCTCGATACCGCCGGCGATAAGTATATCTTTAACCCTTGGGCCGTAACATTTATTGACATTGTCATCGGTGATAATCACGGCCCGGCGGCAGCGGCAGTGACGCAAAAAGGCATCGGCCAGCCGGTCCAGGCAGTTAGAGCCGACATATATAGGGTAAGTATCCGGACCCAGTTCCACGATTATCGTCTGGCCGGTGAAATCATCGATAGTCGGTATCACAGTATCCTCCGCAAAAGTCGGACCTAAAGATAGTCTGCGGACCGGCTGGGCCGGGGCGGCAGCTATCCGGCGTAAAATAAACCAAAACGCCATCAAGCCTAAGAAAATGGCGATGGTTGTCCATTTAACAAGAATGTTCAAGGTTCAACGCTAAAAGTTCAACGTTCAAAGTTTATATCCCATGACGGCGGAGATACTATACCATAATACGCCGATAATCTAAAGTGCTAATCTATAAAGATATGACAAAAAATAACGATAAATCCCACTCGGCAGGATACCGCCCGCACCCGGATTGGTAAGATAAATTCGAAATCCGAATATCGAAATTCGATTTGCCGCGACCTACGCTGGCAAGGCGGGAACAAATCCGAATATTATAAAAAACAAAATTCAAAACAAAGAGATTATTATCCACAGATATTAAATGTACTGCACACCTTTAATTCATTCCCAGGCCGGTAACATAATTTACAGCCCGCGGGATCGTAATTTCAGCATAATCATCCCATACTTTTTTTGTTCGAGTCGTGTTTGTTTTGTTGGTATAAAATCCTGAGGTATCCTCTGATGCTAATACAAATTTCGTTAAAGATTCTTGTGCCAAATGCGGAACCCCATAACCAACATAATAAACCGCAGAGTCTGAACCTTCTTCCTCAGGATTTAATCTTGTATGTGATTTGTGCGGGTGGGGAAATTGATATTTAATCCCCTCACAGCCAAACATGGTACTTAAGGACAAAAACTGGTAGTTCGAACACTCGGCCAGTCCCCAAACGTATTCAGGCGGCGAGTTACCGTAATCCAGAGGCCAATTTGGGCTATCGAGTAAATACTGACCTTCATATAAATCAGTATCCCAATATTTTTTTAGCTTATCAAACACTACTGCTTGCTTATCTTGATTTACATTCCACCATTCTAAAGGAATTGCCGCTTTGATATTCCTTTCTACGTAATCCTCAAATGGATTTCCCCAGTCAGGAGCAGTCCTCCAATGCCCTTCCAGGAAATCATTACGAACGTGCGCAGGCACCCCTGTATCTTCTAAAAGATGTAATACTTGACCTAAACCAATAAAGGTGTTAACAAGAAATGCGTTCCTTGTATCTGGATCTGGTTCTTTTAATGCAGATTGATAATAAAGCCTGAGCATATCCCAACAAAAGTCATTGTACCACGGAATACCATGAGATAAATCACCCCGAATGGCCCACCAAAAGTTTGACTCTCCGGTCAAATTAAAATTTCCTGCCCGGGTAAATAAACCATGATCGTCCCAGAAAGGATGATCGGTCTTATTATCCAGACCGGCCCATCGATGATCTGGATCGCCAAAATCTTCGAAATTGCAGGTAGGATCATAAAAATGATGACGGTTACGAGTTATACTCTTACTTATATAATCTTCAATCATACTTCCCCTTTTTATCCATTCTAAAATGGAAAGTTCGATTATATCTTCCTCCAAACCTCTTTGAAGCAAATCGTCATAATGTATAATAGTAATTATTGGTTTTAGTTTTGTATCGACTCCTTTGTCAAAGCCATATACGTCAACCAGGAAATTATCGATATTTGAAGCGGAAATAGCTTCGCTAGTAATAGAGCTGTGAGTTCTATCCGAAAATGCCAATACATATTTATTTAAGCTCAAAGCAATCAGAAACAATATGCAAATATGAACTTTATTAGATAGCATTATTTATCTCCTTAGCACATATTCAATTAATATTTCAGGCAAACCCTCGTTTGAATCCATCTGCAATAATAAAACTAGATATAATAGACAATGTTATTGATATAATAAAAATTATGATGATAATAATAATATAGGTACGAATGTATTTTCTATACAAGAATAATAGAGCAAATAAAACAATATCTACTATAATAGTTATAATAAAAATTGGTGATGTAGTTATTGGTCGATTAAAAGTACTCGGACTTGTTATTCCTAACGGAAGAAAGAAGACTAAATACAAATAAAGGACCGTACCGGCCAAAATTGCCAGGTAAATAAGGTATTTTTCTTTCTTGTCCATATCAAAACCTCACAATATAATTTTAAAGATGATTCAGAATTTATAGATTTTCCAATTATTATCACTATCTTTAACGAAAAATACCGGGAAGATATAACCTTGCCCATCTTTTTCGTGATGGATATTATATCTGACGAAGCCAGGTTCCTGCAAAGCGATGTCCATGTCTCCCATCATCGCATCCACTAACTCTTGTAGATGGGATGAAAATACCGTAAATATATCACTATAGGTTTGTTGTGAGCTTTCAAAAATAAAAGTAAGACCTTTATTGATATCTCCTGTACGAAGGGCCGCTTTGAGAGCTTCCCATGAATGCAAGGGAGATTTTCCGGGTTCAAAGATGGTCTTTTCAATTTTCAAAATTTGATTATTGCCCGTATCGGCAATATAAATAATTTGCTGCGTATCGCTGCTGGCGCTGGCTGTCGCCATGGGGCTGGATAAATCCAAGTCAGCTAATTGATCGATATAAATCATATCGCTATTTTTGAATTCACCATAACTATTTAACTGAAATAATTGAATCCGATTATTGCCGGTGTCGGCTACGGCAATCTGATCAAACTGAGAGTCGAAACAAGCATTTCGGGGATTATCGAATTGCCCGGATTGGGCGCCTTGAGCACCGACTTTGCTATAAAAATAGCCGCTGCTCGCAGAAAGGCGTTGAATGCGGTCATTGCCGCTGTCGGCCAGGAATATTGTCCCTCCGATTCCCGATGGAAGCAGGCAAAAGCCGGC
>ENA-ORXD01000835-ORXD01000835.1-sediment-metagenome-genome-assembly--contig:-NODE-835-length-32442-cov-16.907524_pt1 | contig 32442 bp, 23 predicted proteins | sample MGYA00237862_ERZ511471 | MGnify/ENA metagenome assembly ERZ511471 | reverse complement strand
AAATTGCCCTTCATGGCGGCTTGAATCACGGTTTTCTTCTCTTCACCACCGGCAACCAATACACTCCAGGGAATTTTCTTCAGGTCAGCCAGGTCGATTCCAATGATCCGGTTGTCAAGGAATGTTGAAATGATCTTTCCATTTTGATCAAAATAATGTCCCAATGCATCACCGACAGCACCGGAGTTTTGCAGATTTTTTAACTCATCTAGTGTGATCTTCTTTTCCACGTATAGAATGGCAGTGTTATCTACCGTACCAATACTTTGGATAACAATGTCAGAATTTCTGGCTCGATCAAGCGCTGCCGATATAGATGGTTCATTTAAAAGTGCTTTTTGAATTTCCGCATTAGAAACAAGGTTTGGAGCATATAAGAATTCTGCTTTTCCACCCGCAATTTCTGCCATTTTTGAGGTGATGTTATATTTGGCAAAACCGCCAGAATGGTCAGATGCTCCGCCCACAATTTCGATAAAGGTACAGTCAATGGAATTGTCTGTGGAAAAAACCATTGGCAGGTGAGAGATTGTGCGCCCCAGACCCAAGCCAACTCGCATGCCACTCTTAAGGGATCTTTTGAGCCAGTCTGCAGTGCCTCTTGCCAGAGATAAATAAATTGAATCGTCCCCTTCGGGATCACCAACCACAACCGCATCGCGAAGATTGAATTTCACAATCAGGTCTTGTTCCAGATCAAAATTTTGGTTCTGCGGGGCATTAATTTTGATCTCAACAATTCCTAATTCGATCGCTCGATTTAAAATGCGGTGTATTGTGACCCGAGAATACCCCAGCTTTTCACCGATTTCATTTTGGGTGAAACCGCTTTCGTAATACAACCTGGCTACTCGAACGCATAATCGGTATTCAGTTTGGTCGATTTGATTGAACATGGAATTCACTCTGGTTTTTTAGTTTACATATGTACATTAAATGTACATATTTCCATTATACAAAAAATATATTGAAAGGCAATACCCAATTTGGAGTTCGATATCTTATATCGTTTTACTCTTATTACTTAGTGGAAGGTTTGGTTAATTGAAATTCTACAGCAGGGACATTCTATTTTTTATTTTCCGAAAAAAAACCAATAAACAAAAACAAAGGTCACCCGAAATCCGGTGACCTTTGTTCAATATATTGGATTCTCGTAAAATTATGAGAAATCTATCGAAGAACGTTTTTTTGTTTGATAAGTTCTAAAAAGCATTTGACTACTTCTGGATCAAATTGCTGACCTGATTGTTCTTGCATATATTGGATTATCTCTTCTCTTTTCCAGGCTTGACGGTAAGGACGGTCACAAGATAGGGCATCCCAAACATCGACCACGGCAAATATTCTGGCTGATAATGGGATTTCCTCTCCTTTCAATCCCTGAGGATATCCTGAACCATTCCATCTTTCATGGTGGCTGTAGGGAATATCCAAAGCTGGTTCGAGATAAGGTATTTTTGAGAGCAGGCTATGGGCATAAATGGGATGTTGCCTCATTATCTGCCATTCTTCTTCAGTCAACGGGCCAGGCTTCAATAAAATATTATCAGGAATGCCCATCTTACCAATATCATGCAATAGAGCACCGCGTTGAATATGAACCAGCTGACTCTCTTCAACACCCATCAAACTCGCTAACTCTAAAGTGGCTTGTACGACGCGATTACTATGACCGGCTGTTTCATGCTCGCGTAATTCCAATGCATTGGACCAACCTTCTAGGGTTGCATCGTACGCGAATTCCAGTTCTTCTGCGGATTTTCTCAATAGTAATTGAGATTCGTATTGTTCAGTGATATCTTCGGCAATGCCGGCATAACGGATGACTTCTCTGTGTTCATCATGGACAGGATAAGTCCTGGCATTGATCCACCGGCAGGTTCCATCCGGTTTTAAAATCCGATATTTTTCATTAAATGGAATACTCCGCAATCGCATTTCATTCTGGGCGTTAATTACTCTTTCCAAATCCAGAGGGTGAACTGAATTCATGAAGATCTGTGGTTGTTGATAGAAATCTTCACTAGGGATTCCCCAAATGGTTTCAAAGGCTGGATTCACATATAAGATTTTTCTGGTTTTGTCATCCCGGAGCCAAAAGACCTCTCGCATATTCTCTGCTAATTGACGAAAACGATCTTCACTCTCTCGGAGGATTTCATCTGAGTTCTTTTTTTCAATTACATCCCATGAAAGATCAGCGAATCTTGTCAGAATGTCTACATCAGCTTCTGAATATTCTGATTTCTTGTTTCCGACACCAATAATTGCGACAATTTGTTCCTTGCGGAAAATCGGTACAACCAGTTCACGTTCGATGGTTGCATGTCCGATTGGTAAGCCTTTTCGATCTGGTAAATTCGCGTATGAATTATGGACAATCGGTTTCCGTTGGCGAATACAATCAGCCCAAACTCCGGCTTCCAAGAGATCATAATGTTTTGTAAATTCTGAGACCCGACAGAAATTGTTATGTGTGGCATTGGACCAGGCTTGAAGTGAGATTTTCTCTTGATCACTGTCCAAAAAATGGAAAAACCCAATTTCACTATCCGTCAATTCTTCTGCGATGTCTAAGGTAGATTGAAGAAGAGATTGTAAGGTCTGGTGAGTGGCAAGTTCATGCAGCTTCAGGCGGGCCCGCAGGATCTTTTCTGTGGTTTTCTGTTGAGTGACATCCTCTTTAATGGCAACAAACTGCTGAATAATCCCATTTGATCCGATAATGGGGGTTATTGTCATTTCCTCATTATAGAAACTACCATCTTTTCGGCGGTTGATCATTTCTCCACGCCAGACATTTCCAGCAAGTATTGTATTCCACATTTCCGCATAAAAATTTGGGTCATGTTTGCCAGACTTGATCAGATCTTGCGGTTTGCGTCCAATCGCTTCGGATGTGGTAAATCCTGTCAGCTTAACAAACGCCGGGTTTGCCCAGGCAATTGTTCCTTCAGCATCGGTGATGACAATCGCATTTGCCGCTGAGCTTAAAGCGGTTGCTTGAAGCCGTAAAAGTTCTTCTTGGATTTTTCTTTGGTCGCGAAGTGTTTTCTGCTCAAGAGCATTTCGAATAGCTTGCCCCAATCGTTCTGGGCGATCCTTTAAAAGGTAATCGGAAGCTCCCCTGTGCAAAGCGTCAACTGCGGCTTCTTCTCCAATACTGCCAGATACAATAATGAATGGAATATCCGCATCTAATTTGCGAGTGATTTCAAGCGCCCTGAGGCCGCTGAAATCGGGCAATGACCAATCGGATAATATCAAATCATATCCATCATGAAATTTTTCCACGAAATCCTGCTCATCGTCAACCCGAATCCAATCCAACTGGAATCCTTCCTTGACCAGACGGCGGATTATTAATTCAGCATCAGAGGGATTGTCTTCAACAACTAGAACGTGTAGTGGATTATTCATGAACGAACCTCAAGAATCGAAAAAGGAATTAATTCATGGATATGTTTTCTATTGGAGTAAAAACAACTTTTCAAGTTTACCGTATTTTTTAGATTTTCTTGTAATTATTGACACAGCTTAAACTGTTTTCAATGAAACACTCACGATTAATTGTTTTACCTGCTAGATTTGCGCCACCAACTTCGTTTGATAGACTTCTTCATCTGATAACACGCGTTCAAGGTCTAATAGGATAATTAGACCAGACTCCATGTTAGCCACGCCAATAATAAAATCAGTATTGATGCTCATTACAATTGGTGGGGGCGGTTCTATGATGCTATCCTGGATTGTCAGTACTTCTGTGACGGCTGCCACGATCATGCCTACTTTGACATCTTGCAAGTTTGTAACCACAATTCTGGATTCAGATGTCTCTGGATTGACCGAAATGCCAAATCTTTTTTCTAGATTGATGATTGGAATGATTGAGCCGCGTAGATTGGTAATCCCTTCCACAAAATCGGGGGCTTGAGGAAGTCGAGTAATTTTTTGCATCTTTACAATACCTTCGACTGAGGCGATGTCGATTCCAAAGTGTTCGCCAGAAAGTTCGAAGACAACGATTTGCTTTTCCATCTTGACTCCTTTTTGGATGAAAAGGTGGGCATTAATCAATTTACTTGAGAAATGCCCACCCTTTTCTATAAATGGTTATGCTAACTTGAATTGCTCAACAATTTGTTGCAGGGATCTAGCCATTTCTGCTAAAGATTGAGCTGAAGCGGTAACTTCTTCCACTTGCGCGCTCATTTCTTCTGCACTGGCGCTTACTTCTTCGATCGAGGCGCTATTCTCTTCACTTACACTGGCGATATTCTCAATAGCTTGAGTGACTTCACTTGCATTCGCAGACATTTCTTCTGTGGCGGCGGTGTTTTCTTCAATCACAGCAGAGACTGAATCCACTGCTGAGACCAAATCGTTCGCGGCGGAGTTCATGCGTTGACTGGCTTCTGCTGCTTGCTGTGCCTGGCGATTGACCGCTTCTGCGGCATTCAGAATTTCTGATAAGGATTCACCAGCCAGGTTCGCGCTGCTAACACCCGATTCCACTTCTTTTGAACTTTCTCCCATGGCCTGAACTGCTTCAGAGACGGATTGCTGAATGCCACGCACCAAATCACCGATTTCCTTGGTCGCGTGAGATGCGCGTTCAGCTAATTTGCGAACCTCATCGGCTACCACAGCGAACCCTTTTCCATGTTCGCCCGCCCGCGCGGCTTCGATCGCGGCGTTCAACGCGAGAAGATTGGTTTGTGAAGCGATGTCTTCAATGGTTTCAACAATAGCGCCGATTTGCTCTGATCGTTTGCCCATTTCCTGGACTTTTCCGCCAGAAAGATCGACCTTTGATTTGATTTTATGCATGCCTTCCAAGGTTTGTTCAACCGTTTTCACACCCTTACGGGCGGCATCTGCAGCAGCACCCGAATCCTTCATTACTGCGGCAGCGTTACCCGCTACCTGTTGGAATGCAACCGTTAATTGTGCGGTGATCTCAGAGGCTTTGCTAACAGAATTGCTTTGTTCTTGTGCGCCTTTGGCTACGCCATCAATCGCTCTGGCCATCTGTTCCGTAGAAGCCGCTGTTCGGGTTACGGCTAACGCCTGATCTTGAGTGCCCTTTGCTACTTGTTGGATGGTGGTGCTGATCTGTGTGGTGGCTTGACCGGCTTGATCGGCAGCTGAAGCTAATTGGGATGATGCCGCGCTTAGGCTGTTGGCATTGTCGGCTACTTCGCTGACCGATTTCCGCAGTGAATCAATCATCCGGACGAAGGCAATCCGCAGCTCATCTTTATCACTTTTAGGTTGGATTGAGATTGTGAGATCATTTTTCGCAATGATGGTGGCTGCTTCTCCAGTTTCTTGCATGTAGGCCACTATCTCATCGAGCGCTTTTCCAACATCGCCAATTTCATCTTCACGCAATCGAACTTTATCTTTGTCGCTTTCACTAAAACTTCTTAACAAATCACCTTTTGCTAAAAGTTTAATAGAATTGACCACTAATGTAAGTGGAACAGTGATGCTGTTTGAGATGATCATCCCAAAGCCTATAGCAAGGATTACACTGACAACGATAATAATGATCATGATCGTTGTGGCATTATTCGCGGCGGCTGTATTATCTAAGGCAATTTGATTTGCTTGCGAGACCTTCATCTCCATCATCGCGTCTAGTGTATCTTGAGTGGTTCTGGCACTTTGGTAGCCTGCCCCATTCAAAATCTCTAATGCTTCATCGCTCTTTCCAGCTTTATCCAGCGCGATCATTTGCTCCAGGTAAGGATCATATTGGTCCTTGGCTATTTGGTACTGATCATAAAGCTGTTGCATTTCTTCAGATTCGATTAAAGCCTCATATTCAGCCCCAACGCGATCCAAGTCTTCTGAAAGCTGCAAAATCGTATCATAGTTTTTCTGATTCGCCGTTGCATCAGAAACCAGGATTGCGTCTCGCACGTTGACGCGGATTCTTTGAAAGGCAATCCCCATTTCATCAAGCTGCATAATCGGGACTGTATAATGCTCAAACAGCCTTGTGTCAGCGGCGTCAATCGTACGGATATAGATAATCCCAATTATCCCTACGGCCGCGGTAAGCACCGCCATAAAGATAAACGTACCCATTAATTTGACACTGGTTTTAAGATTGTTAATCCATTTCATCGCTCTCTCCTCGAATATCTTCACCCTGGTTTGATTATTGTGAATTTGTTTAGATATAGATTTAAAAAACCAACCAATTATGGTTTATTGCCCTTTATGAGTTGTTCAAGCATTGGGATTGAAAGATCGTCGTAAATCAATTCTTTTACATGTCTTAAAGTAAAATCTTCAGGTTGCCTGGCGCGGTTACTTAATAAAATGATCTGAACCTCTGGATTAAAAAAACAAAATTCCGCGATCAGATCGTTATTCTCATGATCAGGTTTTCGAAAATCGATAAAAATTAGCGAGGGAAATAAAACCTTCCAGATTTCTTTTGCCTGCAGGCAAGTATCTAGAATGCTTACTGATAAATCATTACGCAATGATCTCATCATTGACAAAAGGGTTTCGCGTTTTCTCCCAGGTGGAGCAATTACCAGTATTTGGGGATTAATTGGATCAGTTGCAAACATTATTGAGTCCATTAATAAATCGTTGCCTTTCCAATTTCTAGAATACGAAATTCAGAGAAATTTTGCATCGCAATAAATTAAGGGATTGGGAACAAAAAAAGACCGCTTAATTGCGATCTTTTATCTACTTAATAGGGGGGTAAACGAATATTAAGTTAGTTTTCTTCTAATTGGGCGATTCCGGTACGCAGGGCGTACAATGTCGCCTGAGTTCGGTTCTCCACATGAAGTTTTTCAAGAATAGTGGTTACATAAGTTCGAACGGTCCAAACACTTAAATACAACCTGTCAGCGATTTCTTTATTTGAGTAGCCTTTCGAGATTAATTCCAGAATTTCAACTTCTCGTTGGGTTAGCGAAGCACTTGCATCAACATCTTGCTGTGGTCGATTGATTTCTTTGATCAGAATGCTGGCGATTCGGGATGGGAAAGCCGATCCACCCTGGAAAACTTCGTGGATAGCCGTTTCAATTTCCTGCGGTGATGAGTCTTTAAGTAAATATCCAACCGCACCCGCTTTCACCGCGCTAATCACTTTGCTTTCATCCAGGAAGCTGGTAATGATGATGATCTTGGCGTTGGGATTTTGTTCTTTAATTTTAATTGTGGCTTCAATCCCATCTAATTCGGGCATTAGTAAATCGAGCAAGATAACGTCCGGGTTCAGGCGATTGGCTATCTCAACCGCTTCAAAACCATTTGCGGCCTCTCCAATCACTTCTAACCCAGGGATGGGCGCGATAAAGGCTTTCAGGCCTTCGCGCACAATTTTATGATCATCCGCAATTATTAATTTGATTACCTTTTTCATCATTACCCCATACTATTAATTGGAATGCTTACTTTTATACGAGTGCCTTCTGCCAACTTGCTCTCAAGTTCAAATGCGCCGCTAATCAGCTTTGTTCTTTCTTTCATGGAATTTAACCCGATCCCACCAGATAAGTGGAATGGGTTTTCCTCAAACCCACAACCATCATCTCTAACCGCCAGGGTTATCAAGTTGGGAGTTCTTGTTATATCTATCCAAAGATGTGAAGCTTTTGCGTGTTTTAATGAGTTATTGAGAGCCTCAATCACGATTCGATAGAGATTCTCTTCCACCTGGACCGGAAGTTTTGGTAATTCAGTTGCGTTGAATTCCACACATAAAGACGATCTTCTTTCAACAGCATCTAATCTTGATTGGATGGCGTTGATCAGCCCATTATTGGTTAATTCAGAAGACCTTAATTCATAAACCAATAGGCGCATATCTTTTAACGCTTGTTGAGTGAGCTGACTGATTTCTGACAAATATGAATTTACTTCAGAAATTGATCCTTGAGCAGCATAGCGTTGCGCACCCGCGCAGTAGAGATTGGCGCTGTAAAGAGATTGTGTTACAGAATCATGCAATTCACGTGCAAGGCGTGAGCGTTCTTCATGAACAGCAGCGATTTCTGCCTTTTTGGACAGGTGCGCAGATTCAACATGCAGCGCTAATTGATCAGCAATAAACGAAAGTAAAGTCAATTCTTCAATATTGATTTCTTCTTTGCTTATCTTTGCTACGATCAAGATTCCAATTACACGGTTCTGTATCCGCATAGGCATACAAATAAATGCTTCTGGATTATGCTGAGTTTTTGCGGAATTGATAATGAAGTATTTATCTTCTTCCGAAGATAAAATAGTCTTTTGCTCCTGCAAGATGGAGTTAACAAGCTGGCTTGGAAATGAAAGTTTGAATAAATCTTCAACAATAGGTGTAGCGCCACTTGGGAAGATCCAATCGGTATCAATATCAGTTTCATTGACCAGATGAATAGTTCCAATTTGGGAGTTTACTGCTTTAAGGGTTAACTCAAGCGCATCTTGCAAGGCTGAATTGATGTTTAATGTTTTACTCGCCGCAGATGTGATTTGATAAATATGATCCAGTTCTTTTTCTCGTCTTTGCAATAACTTTTCCAATTTATCTGTTGCCAGCATCCGGTTAATTGCGTTTCCAGACATTTCAGATATTGCATTAATCAAATTAATTTGTTCATGTGATAATTCAACATCTTTCTTATAGCCCAGAAGGATGACCCCGATTGTAGAATGTCCACTGATCAGCGGATAAATAATTCCAGTTTTTAAAAAAGTAAATAATCTTTTGATTTTTTCAGGATAAGCATGGAATTGGATTAATTCCTGAAAATCGATCTTAATCGGTTTCTCAGTTTGAATAACCTGGCTGAAGATCGGATGGTTAATATTGACATCAAATTTCTCTGGCGTATCCAGAAAACCAATCACATTCTCAAAAATCAGGCTTGATGCTTCAACAAATGCGAGTGTGGCAAGATCTGCTTTAAGCAACTGGAATAAATTTTCCAAAACGATATCCACTAATTCGGAACGAGTACCTGCGTTTCGCATACTGGATGAAACTGCTGTGATTGCTTCGAGTTCTGCGGCTCTTTTTTGGCTTTCCTGCACTATCTCGATTAAAGATAGTTCTGCTTGCTTCCGTTCGGTAATGTCTTGGACCACCCCGGATTGTTGAATTACTCTCCCATTCTTGTCTTTGTTTTTTGTACCTGCTAAAGATAGCAGTGTTCTTTCAACGCCATCGGTTCGAATAATTCGATATTCAATTTCTTCCAGGACTGCATCATCTGTTTCATTATCTCTTGCTTGTAGGACAAATGGCCGATCATCTGGAAGAATGGCTTGCTGCCAGGCATGATACAAGGGTTCTCCAGATAGGGCAGGGTCAAGCCCAAATATTTGAAATAATTCTTGAGACCATTTCAGCTCATGGGTTTGTGGATTTTGGACCCAATGACCAACATGAGCTACCTTTTGTGAGTATTGTAAATATTTCTCACTTTCTTTTAGCGCTTCGAACGCCTTTTTATGTTCAAATCGGATCCTTGATTCAACCAGCTCACGTTCTACCGCGGGACCAAGCCGGGCAAGGTTCCCTTTCATAAGATAGTCACTCGCGCCTGATTTCATTAAATCAACAGCGGTTTCCTCACCGATAGCGCCAGAGATTACAATAAATGGTATATCTAAACCACTCTCCTGTAGAATTTCGAGCGCTTTGGAAGCATTCATTTCAGGCAATTGGTAATCCGCAATGATAAGTTCCCATGCTTGAGAGGAGAGCGCCAGACGAAGCTGTGATTCGTCTTCAACTCTCAGGCTGGAAACTGAAAACCCCGCCTTTTGTAATTGACGAATGGTCAATGCGGCATCGCTCTCCGAATCTTCAATAATTAGAACTCTCAAAGGGATCACAATTACACTCAATTCCGGTTTGGATTTTGATTAATGGTTAACCAATATTTGCATACTTGCTGCATAGTTTCTATAAACTGGTTAAAATCGATTGGTTTGCAAATATAACTATTCGCGCCATAGTTGTAGCAATTCGTAATGTCACATGCTTCCTTTGAAGAACTCAAAATGATGATTGGAAGCTGCTTGATTGGAGAAGTATTGCGGATCGTTTTTAAGACTTCAAGCCCATCCATCCCTGGTAGTTTTAAATCGAGCAGAACCATCGCAGGTAAATAACTCAGGTTTATACTATCTTCACGAGCTCGTTGGAATAAAAAGTCCAACGCTTCTTGACCATTTTCTGCAACAATAAGTTGATTAGGAACGCAGGCTTTTGCAAAAGCTCTTTTTGTCAATTCAATATCGCTGATATTGTCTTCAACCAATAAAATCGTCTCTTTTGTCATTTGTTTGCACCTAATGTAAAGTAGAATTTTGCACCTTCATTTTTTGCAGCTTCGGCCCATATTTCACCACTATGCCGGTGAATTATTCTTTGAACAGTAGCCAGACCAATTCCGGTGCCGGGGAATTCGGATTGTTTGTGCATGCGCTGAAATGCACCAAATAGGTTTTTTGCGTAAGCCATGTCGAAACCAGCGCCATTGTCAGTCATATAATATATCATCCGCCCTTCAAAATTCTTTTGACCAAATTCAATTCTGGCAATATCTTGTTTGCTTGTGAATTTGAATGCATTAGATAGTAAGTTGGTAAGCACAATCTCTAGCAAGTTTGAATCGCCCAATGCAATTACTTTCGGTTCAATATCTATCTCTATTTTCCGGTCAGGTTGTTCACTTAAAAGTTCTGTAAAAATTCTTTGAACAATTTGTGACAAATCAACTTGGTTTATGCTCATTTCTGATCGGGTTACCCGCGATAACCGCAGCAAATCGTCGATAAGGTGTCCCATCTTTTGAGTCTCACTTCGAACTCGCTGCAGGTATTCTTTAGCCTGGTTATCTAACTGGCTGCCATAGTCTTCCAAAAAGGCCATGCTCCAGCCATCAATGCCCCTTAATGGCGCCCGTAAATCATGAGAAACGGAATAGGAAAAAGCTTCCAGTTCTTTATTGGCAGCCTCTAATTGAGCAGTTCTTTCTTGAACGCGTTTTTCCAACTCGGCGTTAAGTTCTCGGATTTGTTGTTCGGCGATTTTATAGTCTTCAATGATGCTGAGTAATGCTTTTCTCGATCGCTCAGATTCAGTTAACAGACTGCTTAGTTCATATTGGTTCTGTCTGATGATTTCCTCAGCTTTTTTCCGTTCACTTACATCTATACCAATAACCTGTATGGCAGGCTTTTCCATGTAAATAATTGGTATTGTGAATATCTCGGTTTGGAGAAATGACCCATCAGAACGTTTCATAGTAATTTCCGAAGAACTTGTTTCTATTTCTCCATACATAATGTGTTCGATTGATTCCAAAACCGGGGTTAATTCTTTTTCCGGTATAAATTTCTCAAGGGAAGCGCCAATAATCTCATCCGGGTATCGATAGCCTAAAAGCTTTGCTCCTTCAGAGTTTACGAAGACAATTTGGTTTTCACTGTATATAGCCAGACCAATGGGAGCCAATTGGAGAATCATTCGATATCTAGTTTCACTTTCTTCCAGTGCTTTTTCAGCCTGTTTCTTCGCAGTGACATCATGAATGATAGAAAAAAGTAAAACCTGGTCATTAAATGGAACGGGGCTACCATATACATCAACATCGCGTATGCTTCCATCAGCGAGTTGATGTTGGAACTGAAAATAATATGCATTATTTTCAATAGCCAGCTTCATCGCAGATTTCACTTCATCTATTGGCAATTGGTTTATGACAGTGATATTTTTCTCACGTATTTCTGATAAATTCCAGCCGTAAAATTCACATGCTGAAGGATTTGCGTCGACGATTCTCCCGGATTGGGGATCAATCAGCAGCATTATGGCCCGGGAATTTTCAAAGAGAGATCGAAATTTCGTTTCACTTTCACGAAGCTGCTGTTCAAGCTTTTTCTGTTGGGTAATATCCCTGATGGTGCCAAGCATTCGCAGGGTTTTTCCATCAAAATCAGTTTCTATGGTACTCCCTTGTGAAAGCAAGGTAACAAAATGGCCATCCTTATGCCGGGCGCGATATTCGCAAGTAAATTCACTGGCGTTATCAACTGCGGTAAAAATATTCGCTTTAAGCGAATCAATATCTTCTGGATGAATGTGGGCGAGCCAATCCTGATAAGTTTGAAGAGAATTAGCTGGGTATTGGTATCCAAGAATTTCATAGCAATTATTGCTCAGATTTTGAATCCCGGTCTGAATATTCCAATCCCAAACACCTTCATTAACAATCCTTAAAGCAGTTGTATACCTTGAATTACTTTCTTCTAATTCCGCAGTACGCACTTTTACCAGATTGCTCAATGTGGATTGGCGACTTGAAAGTAAATAAGTGGAGGTAGCCATTAAACAAATGAGTAAGATACCATATCCCCAAAAAATCACCATTGTTTTTTGAATTTCTTGCTTCCAGTTTTCGGGAAATACTGCTTTCAATTGCCATTCTCCCTCTGGAAGAATGATCGTTGATTGGACATCATTCGATTCATAGACCGATTCATTTCCATAAATAAACGATCCCTTTGTGTCACTCAACGCAAAATGAGAAGACGAAGAAATTACGGAGACTGAGGGCAGTTCAAGAAGGGTTTTTATATCGAGTGTGACTACGACGATTCCTAAAAAGTCATCCTCATCATACACTGCAAAGCGTGAGACTATTCCTAAACCGCCCTGCCTCAGTTCATATGGATCGCTTAGTGTAATTTTGCGTGAATCAATTGTCCTCTTCACATCTTCCCTGACATTATCCCTTTCATCATGGATCAGGTCCTCGAGGGTTCGTCCAATCACTGCTTCATTGCCTTCGATCGGATAAACGAGAACCGGTCCTTGCACAGGATAATATTGTATTACACGGATTACCGGGTCGTTGTCAATTAAACTTGCCGCAAAAGTTTGGAAGTGTTGATTGCGAAGTTCGTCAGTTGGATGGGTTTTCGCGCTGGCTGAAAGAGCAGTCAGGATCGATTGCCGCCGATTGATCTCTGAAGTTAAATGGGTGGCAATATTGTCTGATATGGTTAGCAATCGAACTTGATCACGTTCAATAAGGCTTTTTTGATATGTAATTGCCAACCTCCACCATAGAAAAACGCAAAACATTACCACGATAAAGGTAAGAAAAATGTGCCAAGTGATGGAATTTTGCCATTCTTCAAACAAGGATTTTTTCTGAATTTTCTTATTCATTGTGTTATTCATGTTCTTAATTGATCAATTTAGGAAACCGACAGCTTTTTCCATGAAGAAATTTTCTTATATTAGTCCCAGGCTGTTGGATACCGTGGAGGTTGCCCAATATCGGAAAGGATTTGATTGACTTCACGCTTCAACTCCAGAATCCGATCCTCTCTTCCAAGAGTGACAGCATTCCAACGCCGTAGTTCTTCCAATTGTGCTTGAATTTGCTCTTGAGATCTCTTGCGCACTGTGATATCTCTGGTAACACCAGCGATGCCAATTATTTCGCCGATTTCGTTATGCATAGGGTTTAAAGTAACATCAAAATATTGACGATCACCATTTGAAGTTAATAGACTCGACTCGGCATAGACCGAAGCGTTAGTTTTGAGGACTTCTTGATGCAGTTGATCCCACTCATCACAGGATTCACGTAGAAATCCGAGTTCTATGTGGGTTCTTCCGATAATTTGTTCGGGTGAGAGATTCAAGAATCGGCAGAGAGTCGAATTTGCATGGGTAAAGCGTGAGTTCAAGTCATAACTATAGATCATATCCTGGCTGGCATCATCAATCAGGTGATACCGTTCCTCACTCACCCTTAGCACTTCTTCTATCCGTTTACTTTCAATAATGGCTTCCACACTGGTTAACAGGGCATTAATCTGATTGATGTCTTCATAAACATAACCTCCCAATCGATTTGCAACAGCAGCCAGAGAGGTGATTTTGCCGTGTGAAAAATGAGGCACAACCAGCAGGTTTTCAATTTGCACATGCCCTAGGGGAAGCCCTTTCTTTCCGGGGCTGGCATCTTCTTCATAGTTGTTGAGAATAAACGGTTTCCTGAGCCGGATTGCCTCTGCCCATAGACCACCATCCTGAACTGAGAAAGTAATTGATTCTTCGGGCATGGCGCAGTGTTGGTGCACATCAGCAGAAAATGAATTGATTGTCAAAATGGATTCATCTTCATTAAGGGATCCATAGAATCCATATTTGCTGTCGGTCATTTTCGTTATCGTAGCGAGAACATGGTTTGATATTGCCTGTGGCTCTAATTCCTCCAAGGAGGTTATACTCCACAACGCCTCAAGTCTGGCATAGGCGGATTTTATATCAGCATCTGATTGTTTTCTTTTGGTCACATCTTCAAAGATACAGGCAAACTGGCCACGGGCAGACCGGAAAGCAGTCACTTCATAAAATTTCCCGGTTTCGCGTGAGAAATTTTCAAAAATTGTTGGCATTCCAGTAATTGCGACTTGACCATATACATCGATCCAGTAAGGCTCAGTATCTGGAAGAATTTCAAGGACAGTTTTTCCAATTACATTGCGGGCATTCAAACCAGTTAATCTTTCAAAAGCCGGATTCACCGCCAAGAACCGATAGTCTACTGGTTTACCGGTTTCATCCAGGATAATTTCATGTAATGCGAATCCATCAAACATCTCTGAGAAAAGCATTTGATATCGTTCTTCTGATTTTCGGTATTCAGTGAGGTCACGAGATATTGAGCAATAGAGTCTTTCACTTGAAGATTGAATCTCAAAAGTGGAAAATTGAATTGATTTTTCTTCTCCATCTTTTGTCTGGATTTGAAGGGTAAGCAACGAATCTTTACTGGATGTGAAATGCGAAGATTTTCGGATTAAGAGATCATTTTTTATTTCTTCTAGGGTGGTGGAGGTTCTTTGTTCTTGTGGAAGAATGGCATAATGGAATGTCCACAAATAATTGCCAATCATTTCGTCAGGCGTAAAGCCAAATATTTTCGTCATCGCCTGATTCCATTCGATGATTTTGAAATTCTCATCTGTAATAACCATGCCATCGAATGATTGTTGAATGGTTGAGCGGAACCGAATCTCACTGGCTCGTAAGGAATCTTCAGCTATCTTCTTCTCAGAAATAAACCGGGCTTGCTGTACGTTCTGATAAGCAATTTTTGAAAGTTCGTTGGCTATTGTGAACAGGGCTTTTGAAATCCTTTGGAACTGTTCTTTGGACATGGAAGGCACTTCATTGAAAGCAATTACAGTTGCTTCTTCATCTGCACCGATCAAACGGGCATATTCTCGAATTTTTTCTTCCGATTGGGTTTCATCCCGAACCTGACCGACCAGCCAACTGGCGATGTGTTTGCCGCCAACCGAGATGGCTGCGCCCGCATCCCAAAGTCCACCACTCATACATGGTTGCACAACTGGGCCATTGGGGTTGAAACGGCCGATAGTGGCGTCTGATTTGAAACAATTTTTTATGCCTTGCTCAGATTTTCGAATAATATCCTTGCAAAGCACGCAGAAGTTGCTGGGAGAAGTGATGGGTGTTCCATTTGGATAAATGATAATTGAAGCCACTCCAGCTGCATTGGCAAAATCATCCTGTAATCTTTGAATGTCTTGAAGATTAAATAAATCTTCGAATTCAATTTCTGATTCATCGTCCAGGGGTAGTGTTAATGCAACTAAACGTTTTTCGAGTGCTTCGCGAGTTCTTATTCGATCCGTGGTATCAATCAGGAAACCTTCCAAACCGATAATTTCCCCGGCTTCTTTTACCGGCCGAGCGGAAAAAGTATGGTAACCGGTTGAGCCATCTTGACATCGGTGTGAAAACTCGGCGCTTGAAATTTCTTGTCCAGATAGTAACTTATTGACAATCTTGTAAGCCTGATCTAAATCCGCTTCAACCTGGGTGATCGAGAAATGCTTGCCGATAATTTCTTCAGCGGATGGATATTGGTGCAATCGCAGCCAGGCGGAATTTACCTTTTGAAAAATACCATCGCGGTCAATAAAGAAATAGCCCGCTTCACTATTTTCGATGATTTCTCTTGTCCGAATCTCACTTTCTCGCAAAGCATCGGCTGATTGAATACGCGCCAATGTGTTGCCAATCTGTTGAGCCAACGACATTAATACTGTTTGAATGGGTAAAGGAATTTCCCGATGCGTGTGCGAGGATAAATTAAGTAAGGCAACTAATTTGTTTTGATAAAGAACAGGAATAATGGCAACCGCTTGTAAACCTTCTTGAATGTATTGTCCCTTGTTTCCTTGACTGATCTCAGAATAATTTCCAATAATAATTTGACCTGCCCCAGCGATTCGCGCATTATTGGAATCTGGTGGGAAATATGAATTCCTAATGATGAATTCTTCAGACAACCCGCGATGCTCAACTAATTGCAGTGCCCCACTTACCGGATCAATAGTATAAATTCCTCCACAATCTAGACTTTCAAGAGAAAGTATGGAATCGAGTAAAGTACATAATGCGCTTTGGATGGAAGTCTCTGTACTTAACCGGATTGCGATATCGTGTTGGATGGAAATTGCTTTCTCAATCTGCTTGCGTTCGGTGACATCTTGAATTATGGAATATAAGAATGTCTGCCCGTTGAGTTGAATGGGACCGCTGATCACCTCAACATCACAAATCTCACCGCTCTTTTTGCGATGTTTGAAGAAGAAATATTTGCGTTTTTCCTCTTGAGCAAGCTGCATTTCTGCCTGGATTTCATCTGGGGACAAAGTGTTTATTTGACTAATTTGAAGGCTCGTAATTTCTGACAATGCCCAGCCATAGAAAGTGCAGGCTGCCGGATTGGCATCAATAATAGATCCATCCTCAGGATTAATGATCAAGACCATGGCGTGATTATTTTCAAACAACGATCGATAGCGTTTTTCACTTTCAACCAAAGATTGCTCGGTTTTTTTCAAATCAGTTACGTCTTGGAGGATGCCAATCACTTTTATTGGATTGCCTTGATCGTTTCGAATTACGTGTGCAATAGAGTGAATAACACGCAAAGATTTATCGTTTTGTCGGCGGATACCATATTCAACATCGTAATGGCAATTTTCTTCGATTAGCGATTTTAATGCCGCATCTAATCTTGAACGATCTTCTTTTAAAGGAATACTCTGAGCAACATTGAGCGGTATATAAGGAGAAGAATAATCCAAACCGTAGATTCGGAAAGCTTCCTGGGAGGCCCACATTGTTTGATCACCCAGGTTTAATTCCCAATTACCCACATGGGCCACTGCCTGGGCTTGGAGTAATCTGGCTTCATTTTGATGAAGCTTGTTTTCGCTTGCTTTACGCTCGGAGATATCGTTTACCACTGCCAGAAATACCTGATCTCCAGCATATTCAAACAATTGAAGGTGAACTTCTGCAGGGTATTCACTCCCATCTGCGCGGCGATGAATGGTTTCAAATACTACATTTAATTTCTCATGATCAATCAATGGTTGAACTATTTGTTCAAATTCCGATCTGGTAATGGCCGGTTTTATATCCAATGGGGTCATATTTTGCATCTCATCCAAGCTATACCCCAAATTCCTTAAAGCACCTTCATTTACGAATCGAAACTTATATGTTTTGGCGTCAAACAGGAAGATCTCATTTAGGCTGGTCTTGATTGTGTAATCCAATAAAGCACGCTCTTTTTGGGAGGCATATTCTGTTGATTGATCCCGAAAGACCAGCACAACCCCGCTGATTTGACCTTTTTTGTCGCGAATAGGGGCGCCACTATCTGCGATGGGCCGTTCTGTGCCATCTTTGGCGATCAGCAAAGTGTGGTTTGCCAAACCAATAATAATCCCTTGCTTAAGTACCTGGTTGACCGGGTTTTCTACCTTTTCTCGGGTGTGTTCATTTACAATTTGAAAAATTTGATTGAGGGGTTTTCCAATTGCCTCTGCTTCACTCCACCCGGTTAAAGATTCTGCTACAGGATTAAGGCGGGTGACATTCCCCTTTTCATCAGTGGTAATCACCCCATCTCCAATGCTGTAAAGAGTTGTGTGTATCTCTTCTTGAGCTTTTGATCTTAATTGTTCTGACTGGTAAAGCCGGAGCAATAAATTTCTCTGGTGCCGGTAATATACAAAAACAGTGATAAGGCCGATCATGATCATGGACAACACGGAAATCAGAATGATTTCAACAACCAGCGTCTGGGTGGAGGCCATCATTTCATCGTGATCGATTTTCGCGATCAAATACCAGGGAGTTCCATTAACAGGCAGAATTTGAGCAAAAACTTCTTTTCCGCGATAATCTGGTCCGGTTACTTCCCCGGTAACTCCTGAAAGTGCTTGAACTGCTGGAACTTCTTTTTGGGTGAGGGGTATTGTCAGGCTAAGAGGGGGGGCATCGCTATGACGAAGGGAGTTTAGGAAAAGGACTTTGTCATTTTCTTGCCGAATGAGTAAAGTCTCCGCACTTTGACTGGGTACAGGCCAGGTTTGGATCATCGGGAAGAGAAAATCATCAGGATCTGTTTGTAAGATAATGATCGCCTGGGAAGATTGATCAGGATTGTAGATGGGCGCGGCAAAATCTAAATATCCTTCTCCGTCGTCGACGGATTTATAGAGATCTCCCATCACGGCAGATTTTGATTGGTAGGCCTTTTGAACTAAATAGAGAGTATGTTCATCCAAAGATGTTTTATTCTTGTTTGCTGAAAATAATAAAACTCCTTCATTTGTGCTGATAAGGATGTTTTTATAATCCGCAGAATAGATAGTATCTTGAGCGGCTTCATCAATTTCGGATTCAAGCTCCTCATTAGCGGGGTCTAACATCCATTGATTAATTGCATGGGCAATCATTGGATTTTTAGAAAAAATTAGCGCGTCATTTAAACGTTCCTCTTGCCATTTTTGAATTTGATTCGATTTCAACTCAGCAATTGATCTCAGTTTATCTGATTCATTTTGATGGATAATTTGGGATTGTTGATTATAGAACAACAGACCAAGTACTGCGGTTATCAGCATCAGGACAAATGCAAGCAGTATATATAGCCAACCTTGATTGGACTCAAGATTTTCTTCGTGGTTTTTTTCTTTCAGAATTATGGATTTCTTCATAATGTATAGTAATTTAACTCCCCGGCTAAGTTCTCATTTGAGAAATTCAAATAAAAAGAATTACAATAAAATTTCCCCTCATAATCCTCACGGAAAGAGACTCTGGATATTCTAAATTTCCATAAAGTATTTGGATATTTGATTAATAATTACAATAACAAGATCAATAGAACACATAAGTAAAATTGGGATAAAAAATATAAAAAAAAAGATCTCTTCACAAATGTTCATACAACATTAAAAACTTGAACGCTGAAGCATTACTTCAGGTTGTGAGTAGATATTTACCTCAAATTTGGATAACTTTTTAGGGCTAATCTCGTTGCGTTGCGCGAATAGAGTGATAAGGGTAGGGGGCTTTGATTTCGCTGACCTTGTCCAATCGCTGCATCAATTCGTCCGGCAACGACCAGCCGCTGGCACCCAAGTTTGTCTCCAGATGTTCCAACTTTCTGGCGCCAAGTATGGGCGCGGTGACTCCGGGACGTTGCAACAGCCAGCGCAGGGCAACTTGAGCGGGATGTTTTCCAATTTGCTTTGCAACTTCCAGCAGACAATCAATTACATCCCAGGTGTGCTCGTTGGCGTACTCATCCCAGGCCTCGCTCCAACCCTGTTTGGACGCTTCATCGACCCGCGAACCGGATAACGGCGAGTTCATTCCCCGCTGATATTTGCCGCTTAACCACCCGCCGCGTAATGGACTCCAGGGAATAATTCCCAAACCTTCGTAACGGCATACAGCCATCAACTCCCATTCTGTTGAGCGGTCCAACAGATTGTAAAGCGGCTGCAGCGAAACAAAGGCTTCCAGTCCCATGTGGCGGCTCAAATCGATGGCTTTTTGCAGCTGCCAGCCGGCGAAATTGCTGGCACCGATATAACGCACTTTGCCGCTTTTAACCAATGTATCCAAAGTGGTGAGGGTTTCTTCCAGCGGGGTGCGCCGGTCCCACATATGGATTTGATACAGGTCTATGTAATCGGTCTCGAGGCGGCGCAAGCTGTCTTCTACTGCTTTGAGAATATGTTTACGGCTCAATCCGATTTCATTTGGGCCATCGCCCATTGCGAAGCGGACTTTTGTAGCAATAACCAGCCTATCGCGGTTTTTTCCGCGAAGCCATTTTCCAACGATCTCTTCTGAAACACCCAAAGAATAGACGTTTGCGGTGTCAATGAAGTTGCCGCCGGAATCAACAAATAGATCCAGCATGCGGAAGCTCTCTTCCTCACTGGATTCCCGACCAAAAGTCATCGCGCCCAGGCAAAGTTCACTTACTTTCAGTCCGCTCCGACCAAGATATCTGTATTCCATTGCATCCTCCCAAAAATAGTACTGTCAAAACTACTATTATAATTATCACTTCTTTTCGGAAAGGTATGCAAAGAATCCCGCTTTACGGAGGGCGATTAATGTTAAACCACCTAAAACACCTCCCAGCGCGCCGAATGCCACATAAAGGATCAGAGAATTGAGTAATCCTAGTGACACAAATCCCAAGGGAGCGCCAGTGATCGCGCCAAACAACCATTTGACCAGGAATTTACCCAGGTGTCCTAAAACCCCCGCCAAACCGGCAACAATTAGATTTTCTGGGTTGCCTAATAGCAGTAAAGCCAAATCAGCTCCGACGCCAATCATGAGATAAGAGAGGAATGTATCCAGCGCGCCAAAGTCACCCATTCCTAAAAAGCCGGCAATGGTTCCCGAAAGTAGCCCAACCAGGCTGGTTGCTCCAGGTTTTGGTACAACCCTGGCGGCAATGATAATGATGGCCACCCAAAATACTCCAGAATGACCGGGCATTCTGAGCGGTGTCTTTAAAGCAATTTTTGAAATAACCACCAGACCGGAAAACAAAGCTAAAAGGATCAATTGGAAAGTAGAGAAGTATCGAGTTTTCACTGAATTGTTACCTCAATCCGATCAACATCCTGGATCCATTCATCCCGTACATCCAGATATTCCAGTTTTGAAACTAATTTCAACGTACCGCGGCCGGAAAGATCGAACATAACCATATTGGCTTCATCTTCAATTTCTTCCCAGGTAAGGGCAATCTGCTTTTCACGACTGGTGCTGATCACAGTAACACGGGTTGCTGGCTTCAATTGATCTGCGGTCAGATAAAGCGCTAAAATATCGCGAAGCATCCAACCTTGTTGAGTTTTTCCTTCTTCGGCATCCACAAAACTGGCTTCTGGTAAAGATGATAAATCGTCAGGAGTAAAACCAGCAACAATCCGATCGCCAATATAAATGGGAATGCTGCCAGGCGGCAGCGCAGTGATTTCCATCTCGATAGCCTGCTCATTCAAGCGAGTTGCTTCAGCCCGGCGCTGCAGGTTATCGACCACCAGCACAGTTGTGATTAATATGATTACAATGGCAACCCCAATGATTATTCGCGTGCTTTGCTTCATAAACCCCTCCAGTAAAGAGCAATAGGGAAACACAATGAAATAATGATCACCAGCCAATCCACCAGGGTCAGCTTGATTTGATAATATGAAATGCGCGTAGGTGATTCGAATCCGCGCGCGTAAGCTGATTCTGTCATGGTCCAGGCTCGGCGGGTGGTCAACACGATAGCTGGTACAGTGAGAGCCACAAAATCTCCGATTTGCTGTACCAGTTCTTTAAAATTTTTAGGTGAAAGTGAAATGCCCCGGGACTGCTGTGCCTCGCGGATAGCTTGCCATTCTTCATAAAAAAAACTGAGACTTTGAAATGCCAGCCCAAGGCTGAATGCCAACGAATAAGGCAAGCCTATTTTTTCTAACGCCAATCGCAATTCGCTTAATGTGGTGGTACGGAAGAATAAGTTAAACGCGCCAGCCAGCAGTATTAATCTCATTGATACCAATATCGCCAGAGATAAATCCACAATCCACCAGTCAATCAAGAATAAGATCACCAATACCCACTTTAACCGCCAAAGTTGCTGCAAAAAAGAGGGTACCAGCCTGGCCCAAAATAATAGAATAAAGTAAATAGCGAGAAAAATAGCCAGCCTTTCCAACGGTAACATAACCACCAGCGAGCAGGAAAGACTCAATGCCAATTTGGCGCGCGGATCAAGTTGGCGCAGCGGAGAATCGGCAACCAAGGCGATTTGCCACGCGTGTTTCTTTCGCTGGCGAGAAAATGGCCTGAGTTGTAATTTTTTTATTATGGAAGATGTGCCCATGATGGTTTTACCAATCCGATTTGCATCCACGCAGATGTGTTATTAAAAACGGAGATAGGGTTTCCATGTGCGGCAATTCCTTCCTTTCCCATTAATATCAGGTGATCGGCTTGCAGCGCCAGATCGATATCATGGGTAGACATGATAACAAACATTCCCTGTTCGGCGAGGGCGCGCAGCAAACGCATTAGCAGGATTTTGTGACCACTATCCTGTCCCAATGCAGGTTCATCGAGCAGGATACCCTTCTTGCTGTTGCGCATCAGAATTGTGGCGAGAGCGACGCGTCTTTTTTCTCCTTCACTCAGCAGGAGAGGAGGTGTAGTCTCATATTGCTCTAACTCCAACATTTTGATTAACCAATTGTACCTATCCAGATTGGGGTCAGGCAGATGGTATAGAATCTCTTCGCGCACGGAACCATTAAAAAGCTGCATATCCGGATTTTGAAATACAATTCCGAAATGCGGCTTTTCTGGGCTGCCTTCGATCGCAATTTCCCCCTCGTATGCTGTAAATCCAGTGATGGCACGAAACAGGGTAGTTTTCCCAACCCCATTGCGCCCAATCACCGCCACTACCTTACCGCTATCAATCTCACAATTAATCCCATTAAGAATCTGATGACCATTCTTTCGAACGACCAGGTCTTTAATCCGCAACCGCATTGGAGGGTTATGAGTTTTCTGCACGGGTATGGGTTCATCGATATCAGAAAAAACAATTTGATTGGGTGCCAAGGCTTCCACACGTAGAGTAGAAAAACTTTTCAAAAAGTCGGCTTTATGTTCGCATACAACGATACTTCCCCCTTCATCAGCTTGTTGTTGAAGGTCTTCAACCAATTCAATTGCCGAAGTGGTATCGAGCATGGATAGCGGCTCATCCAGCACAAATATGTGTGGATGTCTGGCAAAAATGGATGCCAGGCATAGCTTTTGTTGTTCTCCCCCGGAGAGAGATTGAGGGGAACGATTGAGAAACGGCTCTAATTCAAATTGAGAGACAACTTCATCCAATCGTTTGCGCATTTCCAATTGGGTTATCCCAAGGTTCTCCAATCCAAAAAGAATTTCTTCAAGTACGGTGGCCGTTACCATTTGAGATGCTGGATTTTGAAAAACGAAGCCGATTCTTTCAGCCAGTTTCCACATGGGGGTAACACTGCTTTCAAGTCCATCAATCCAGACCGAACCTTGAAAATCACCATGATAAAGATGTGGAATCAGGCCGGCAAGACAGCGCGCAAGTGTGCTTTTTCCGGTACCTGATGGCCCACTAATCAGCACGGTCTCGCCCCGCTCAATTGTCAAAGTAAGCGGGGAGGATGCTTTCGAGCGTTGTGGATACCGAAATGTAACTGAATCGGTATGAATAACTGGCTGCATGATCATCCTTCGAAAATCAATAGTCCAACTTTAATGGTTGCCAATAATCCTGATTCCATTCAACATAAGCGATGGGTTTTCCATCACGACGAGCCGGACGCAATTTATCAGCCGATATCAATCCCTCGGTGACAGGTTCTCCTTCCAGTGTTTGGATGGCAGAAACTCCTGTATTCAAGATCGTTTCAACGCTTTGTAAACCGGATAATTCGCGAGTGCGACCTACCAGAATATACCTGCCATCATTGCCGTAAGCCGCCAACCCCACTCCCGCAAGCGCGCCGATCACGCCGTCTTCAGTTCCCCCCAGACCGTTAAGGATAATTCCGTATTTCTGAGCTAATTCGCGGGCTTCTAATTGTGTGACAAGCTCTTTTTGTGCGCGAAGGCCGAATGCGGTTACTTCGGTATCTACAGTTTTGGCCAGGCATAATCCTGGATCACTACCAGGTTGAAAATCTTCCAGCATGATTTTGCGAATCTGTTTTTCGAGGTTATACAAATCAGTGTTGGAGGGTGCTTCCAATAAAATCACTGCGCAGCTGTTATGTGAGGTAAAGGGAACTCTTGGATCTTGAAATAGCTGATGGCGAATCACCCCGGCAACTGAATAATTTTGCGCAAGGTGAGCGGCGATTTCACGCGCCAAATGTCCAGTTCCGCGCGATTCGATGGTGTCGGTATCATCCAGCCCAATGTAAATCATCATAATAAGCTTATCCTGACGGAATGGTTTTTTCCATTAAATGAACAAGGTCGGTGTGGGTCCCGACCTTGTTTTCAATTTCAAGATTATTTTACCTGAATTTCGACAACGCCTTTAACCTGGAGTTTGCCTTCAAAGCCTGGCAGGACTGTGCTGAAACCGCCTTTGCTGCGGAAGGAGACGATACAATCAGCGCAACCGTTCACATCAGCTATGCCTGCTTCTGCGGTGTAACCGTCATCCGCTACAAAAGCAAGGGTGGTTGCATCCGCGCTGGGAGCGGCCATCTCGAGAAGTGTAGAGATTAATACACCTTCGTACGTGCTGGTTTCCCCATCTTTGTTAGTGGATTGCACTTCAATGGAATTCATGGCTTTTACTTCATCCTCCGCCCAGGCTATTTCCTGCCCGACCATGCCGGTTATTTTCAAAGCGGGGCCAACCGGTACGGGCTCGGCGGTGGGGGCTTCAGTGGGGGCTGGTTCAGTTGGCACTTCGGTAGGTACGGCGGTCGCCACTGGGGCGGGTTCTTCCTGGGCTGCTTCGGTGGGCGCGGCCGGCGCGGCGCAGCCAACCAGAAGCACTGCCATCAGCGCAACCATGATCATAGTGAAAAGCATCTTCTTCATTAATGATTTTCCTCCTTAGAGTTTTTACTTGTACAGGCCGGCTGCACAGATCAGGGTAGTACATGTTTAGAAAAGTACAACCCATTTCTTCCTACGCCGAAACCCGTCGCTAATATAGTATAGATGTATATTTGTTGCGATACAAGAATATAATTCTTGTTCTTCAGCCGAATAATTCAATTTGTGAATAAAATAATTGATTTAGACTAATTAATGTTTTGGGCAATTTGTGATGTCATTGATTTTCAGCGTTTCGGAAACTGCACTATAACCAGAACGCTCAATGTTCATTTATTTCAACCCGGTTTTTTGACCTACAATATTTAACAATTATTTCAAGCGAAGTTGGATTGAAATACGATATAATTTTCTTGATTATTGAAAAGGTGGCAAAATGAATGAGAATTCCCTTTCGAAACTGAGCTCCGATCAAATTGAAGCGTTGAATGAAGAGCAGAAGGCTATCTTCTGCATGCTGGATGAGCGCGATCAGGATTTCTTCGCGCAGACCTTTAAGCCCGCCGATTTACCCAAAGCTCTGGACCGGAAGGGAGAAATTCTTAAGCGGAATCAAGCCGGGCGTGATCGAATGGAAAAGATCAAGCAGTCTTTGGCGCAGGCTTCCGCCAACCGCCCCCCGGCGGAAGAAGGCACAGAGGATGTGCTGACAGCCATCGCTGGAGCAGTGGGTGTTGGAGCGGCAGCTACCATGGTCGCCTCGGATAACACGGCTTTCTGGCAGGGCGTGAAACCCGCTGATCTGGTGGAACCTTTACGGACCGAGTTTACCAATGATCGCACCCGCGTGAGTGTGTCCGGCGAATCCGGCGCATTGATTGTGAACGTGCTGCTGGTCACGGGCGGTTTCCAATCCGTGCCGGCTTTAACGATCCACCTGTCGTCCGTTAATGACGGCACACAGGTCAAGGTCAGTGATCTCACCTCGCACGGTTTATTACAAACGATCAAAGATGGCGGCAAGAAATTACTGGATATGGCCGCAGACGGCGTTGAATTGCTGGCCAAAAGCAAACGTTCGCTGGCGGGTCCCGGCGATGTGATTTCCAAGGCCGGTGAAGTGCTGGACGAAGGTTCGGAGTTGGCCAAAGTAGCCGGAAACCTTAAGTTGAATGAGCGCGCATGGAGGGTAATTAAACAAAGCGCCGAAGCGATTGAGGCCAGCTATTTGAGCGACAAACAGCGCCGGCTGGAAGCGCGCATTGCGCTGGAAAACGCCTGGGATCGTTACAACAACTGCCCGACCTGTGGCGTGTCTTTTGACGTGGACGAAACCCTTTGCCACGTGTGTGGCACGGCGCGGCCGCTGGTCCCCCAGCAGCCTGATCCGCGTCAGCTCTAAGTTTCCTTTCTTTCAAAACGATTGATTCAGATTTAAATCGCGACCGCAAAATTCGTTGTTTAATTAGAACTAATGTGCTATTATTAAAACAAAACAACGGATTTTGGATATGAGCGAGTATTCTTTAACCCCGATTCCTGAACTGAAACGGCTATCTCTGGTCATTTCACCGCGCGCCGCGCGCGCGCAGATGTTGGAAATGGCTGCCATGCTGTCTTTAAGAGGTACTTTGCGCGTTTTTGATGGTGGCAACAGTCTGGATGTATACCGCATTGCCAGATCCATCCGGCGTCGCACCCCCAGAGTGGAAGAGGCGCTGGAGCGTATTCATCTATCGCGCGCGTTCAGCTGTTACCAGGTTGTGACGCTGCTGACCGACGCCCCGGTGAACACGGCGCCGCTGCTAGTATGCGATTTGCTCGGCACTTTTTACGATGAGAATGTAACCCTCAAAGAAGCGCACCGCCTGCTGGATATCTGCCTGAAGCATTTACGCCGTTTGAGCCTTGAATCGATTGTGGTGGTTAGCGCGCGCCCGCCGCGCCTTAATCCCGAGCGTTTGGAATTGCTTGATCGCTTGAGTGAAGCGATTGGAGACGTGCATGAAATTATTGAAATGGAGGAAGAACAAAGGCCGGCGCTCCCGACGGGAATTATCCAGCCGCCGCTGCCTTTTTAAGGAGGTTGACATCTATGGGGCGAACATTACCCACCATTACTGATGCGTTTTACCGTGAGCAGGAATCCTTTACCCGCTTTCGCCGTGCTTTAAGGCGCAGCGATCAAAAAGTGTTGGACGACCTGTTTGCTTCCGCGCGCCTGCATCTAGCGGCGGCCTCTTATGCCGCCGATGTGCTGCCGATGGAGACTTTTCTGCTGGCCATGCTGCTCGAGCAGCACAAAGAAGTGATGCGTTTGCGCGCCCTGGTAGAAGAGTTTTCGCGGCAGCAGCATGAATGAATTTACCGGTTGGCTTCTTGATCTGTATGATGATCCCAATGGGGGGGTCTGTCTTTGGCTGCTGGGGGATGATGGGCAGCGGCGCATGTTTCGCCAGCATTTTCCGGTTACCTTTTACGTCAAGGGGGACGCAACCCGCTTGCGAGCCGCCTGTGCCTGGCTGGAGAAGCGCCGGGGGCAGGTGCGTTTAGGACGGGCGGTACGCCGTGATTTGTTCGAGCCCCAGCCGGAAGCGCTGGTAGCTGTGGAGGTGCAGCACCCGCACGACCAATTTGCCCTGTTTCGCGATCTGGAAAGTGAATTTCCTGATTTGACCTATTACGATGTGGACGTGCCGCTAACCATCCGGCACGGAAGTCTTTTTGGTACTTTCCCAATGGCACGGTGCCGCATCAGGGCCGGCGCTGATGGTTGGGTGGAAAAGATCGAAGCCCTCGACACCCCCTGGGAAACTGATCCTGAGCCGCCCCCGCTGCGAGTGATGGAACTGGAACCCGATGTAAACCCTGACCATGCCCCGCCCAGCGCCTTGGTTGTGCGCTGCGACGGCCGCGAATCACGCCTTACCTTGCAGCCCGTCCGCCCGCTGCTGATCAATCTGCGCGTGGCGCTGACCCGCCTTGACCCTGATGTGCTATTGACCGACTGGGGCGATACCTGGCTGCTGCCGTATTTGCAGGAACTGGCTGATGAGTGGCACCTGGAACTGCCTTTTAACCGCGATGAGCAGCGCCGGGCCGTTTTTCGCCCCGAACGCTCTTACTTTTCGTATGGGCGGATCGTATTTCGCGGCCAGCAGGTGCACCTGTTTGGACGGTTGCATATTGACCGGCGCAATGCCATGCTGTGGAAGGATTACGAACTGCCCGGTGTGTTGGAAAGCGCGCGGGTGACCTGTTTGCCAGTGCAGGGCGCGGCGCGTCTCTCACCGGGGACCGGTATCTCGGCCATGCAAATGGTGGTAGCTCTGCGCAGCCAGATTCTGGTTCCCTGGCACAAGCAGCAGGTGGAACCGGATCGCTCGGCTTTGGATCTGCTGCGCGGAGACCGCGGCGGCATGGTTTACCAGCCAACCATTGGCGTGCACGCCAATGTGGCCGAGATCGACTTTGTCTCCATGTATCCCAGCATCATGGTGTGTGCCAATATTTCACCGGAAACCCGCCCCGGAAAAAATCTGCAAGATTCTTTGGATCCCCCCGGACTGGTACCGCAAACGCTTTCTCCGCTGTTAATGAAACGCGTGCTGCTCAAACAGCGCATGAGCCGCCTGCCGGCCTGGGATCCGCGCCGGCGCATAGACCGCGCGCGGATCTCCGCGCACAAGTGGCTTTTGGTGACCTGCTTTGGCTATTTGGGGTATAAGAACGCGCGCTTCGGGCAGATTACCTCTCACGAAGCGGTGACCGACACAGGGCGCGAAGCTTTGCTGCGCGCCAAAGAGGCTGCTGAAGATCTGGGTTTTGATCTGCTGCACATGTATGTGGATGGATTATGGATTGCCAAACCGGGTGCCAGCCAGCCGCAGGATTTTGAAGAGCTGTTGGAGCGCATTCTCGACCGGACCGGCCTGCCCATTGTGTTGGATGGGGTTTACAAATGGGTATGCTTTTTGCCCTCCCGCCTGGACGAGCGCGTGCCGGTGGGGAATCGCTATTTTGGCGTTTTCCAAAGCGGAGAAATTAAGGTGCGCGGAATTGAAGCTCGCCGCCGCGACACGCCCGCCTTCATCGCCCGAACCCAGATGGAATTAATTGAACGCCTGGCCCAACTGGACTGGCCGGAGGACGATTCCATCCGGGATTTGGCCTGGCAGGCCGTGGGGATTTTCCGTCGCAGGCTGGACGACTTGCGCAAGTTCCGCGTGCCGCTGGAAGATCTGCTGGTGGCGCAGCGCCTCAGCCGTGAACTTGAAGCCTATCGCACTCCCTCGCCGGGCGCGCAGGCCGCCATGCAGCTGGCCAAACTGGGCAAAACCATGAGCCCCGGACAAAAAGTGCGTTTTATCTATACGCTGGGAAGCCCGGGTGTGCATGCCTGGGACCTGCCTGAACCGCCGCCGATCAATGCCATCAACGTGCGTCAGTATGAAGAACTACTCATCCGAGCCGCAGATACCATATTGAAACCATTTGGCATCGATGAACCCATGCTGCGTTCGCTGGCTGGTAGCATCCCGGCGGTGCAAGAACCATTCTGTTTTGTGTAGGGGGGGTATTGTTTTTTTAATCAATCCCTTGACAGCGTTCCAAAACAGAATAAAATAACATATAAATAATTTATAATTATATTCACAGAAACCACTTATGCCACGCGGATTTACCCCTACCCAATCTCAGGCCATTCGGCAAAAGCTGCTTGCTTTTGCATATGAAAAGATTTCCGAAACCGGCGTTCGTAAAACCTCCGTAGAAATGTTGGCTCGGGCTGCCAATATTTCTACAGGAGCATTTTACAAATTTTTTCCATCCAAAGAGGCTTTGTTCTTTGAGGTATATGAAACTTTGGAAGACCACCTCAAAGAAGGTTTTTTGAATCTGCTTGAAACTGTCCCTAATGGTAATCTGACGGCCCTTAAAGACGTTTTGAGTCAGCTTCTGGCATCCGATGACATGCAACGCCTGTTTACCCTGATCCGTAAAGAGGAGCTGGATTACTTGCTGATGGGGATTGAACCGCAGCTTATTCAGCAGCACCATAAGGCTGACCTGGCCTATATGAACGAAGTTATCCAGCAACTTCATAAGCGCGATTTTCCTATAAGCGCGGATGCCGAGTTATTGGTCGCTTATGTTCAGGGACTGTTTATCTTGAATTTTGAAAAGGAACAGCTTCAACCACACGCCGAACGGGTGATAGATACATTCCTTAACGCTTTCCTGTCCGACCTGATCCATTAAAAAATTTAACCGGTCCGTTTATGTCCTCATACTACAAAACCAAAATATTTTTTCCCATGATGAATCGCTCAATTGGCGATCCAAAAACGAGCAAACTCCGCCAAAAAGTATTGGACCAGGCTTCTGGTCGGATATTAGAGATCGGCTTTGGCACAGGGTTAAACTTGCCTTATTATCCCAACACGGTAAGAAGTATCGTAGCCATTGACCCAACCCACATCTCATTTGAAACCTTGCCGGGGCAGCCAGCTGTTGAATATATGCAAATGGCTTCGGAAGCCATGTCCTTTCAGGACGGGTCTTTTGAGACGGTGGTTTGCACCTTCACGCTGTGTAGTGTGAAAAATGTACAAAAAACGCTTGCCGAGATCAAGCGGGTCTTAAAACCGGGTGGTCAATTTATATTTTTAGAACATGGCAAAAGCTGGGTGAAACCTCTAGTCTGGCTGCAAACCCTGGCAAATCCGTTTTATACCTTACTGGCTTGCGGTTGCCATGTTAATCGTGATATCCCGGGTGAACTGAGACACAGCGGGCTGCAAGTTAACTCCATCCAACCAATTCGTTTTAAAAAACAGGTGATTTCAGGTTTTTACTACCTGGGAGCAGCTGTAAAAAGGTAAAAATAATGTTAAAAATCAAAATCTGGATTGTATACACCTTCATGACCCTTACTGCCAAAACCAGTTTGGTGAAGAGCTTTGGAAAGGAATTTTATGTCCAATTTGCATCCCGCTCTAAACAGACCTTGCGGAAAATGCTGCCAGAAGTCCCAGATATTGGAGACAGCATATTTGCCTTAAACTACAACTACGGACCGAGCTATTTTTCCTGGTATGCTGCTTTACGTTCTTTAGGGCTGGACCAAGCCACTGCCAACCGCTGGATCTGGCAAATCAACGAAGATTTCGTGAAAGCCTTCCCCAAGCCAATATTGCATTGGTTTGCGAAAAACATGTATTTGGGAGTCTTCCGAAAAAAGGCTCAGGAGGCCGAGCAACGCGGCCGGGCTGGTTTAAACCATGAATTTGACTGGCGTATAGAGTGTGTCAACATTAGCGCCAACACTTTTGGAATAAATATTTATGAGTGTGGCATGTTGAAGCTGGCTAAAAAGCTTGGCTACCTGGAAATGTTCCCAAATGTCTGCCGAATGGATTATTTGTTCTCTCATTATTTTGACAATTCCTTTACCCGCAGCGGTACATTAGCAGATGGCAATATCTGTTGTAACTGTGTCTACCAATTTCCTGGGCAGTGTGAGTGGGCGCCCGAAAAAGGATTTGCTACCCGAAAATAAGACATACAACAACGTCTGATTAGAATCCGGACGTTTTATAGGGTATCTACCTGAATAGAGGCTGGCCTTATACTTTTGGGACAGCCTCTAATTCTCTCGGGAGTATGAAGCAGTAAATATATATGGATCAAGCTGACCTATCCTGACTGGTTTTTAACAGCCAAACCGCCATCCAAAGTCTCTGTCGGGTTTTTGAAGAGAACCGCTCTCAGATTTATTCCACTTTTGGAGGGCTGGTAGGTCATTTAAGTCTTCAGAAGACGTGAGAAAATCAGCCTCTTATGAAATCAAAATTTTCCCGTCCGGCTTTTCCTGAACAGCCCCAATAAGATATCAATAAAAAAAATCTAAATGACGAGAGAAAAAATCCCTGTAAAAATGGACTTGATCAGACTTTAAGCGAAATTGTCATGAGAAATCAGGATAATCAACACATGGAAATTGTTGTATTTACTGATAAAATAAATATTTATAAGCAAATAAAATCAATTAGTACATGCTAATTAAATTCTGGAGTTCATTTGTGGTTAACATAATTCTTGCTTTTATCACCGGCCTCACTACTGGAGGATTAAGCTGCCTGGCTGTGCAGGGCGGTCTGTTGGCCAGTTCGCTTTCGAATCAGATTGAAAGCGACTTACTTAAAAAATCCTCAAAAACCAATAAGGAAAAATCGGGGCAAACAAAGAATCGTAGCCAATTTGCCCTTCCGATTTTGGTCTTCTTGATGGCTAAATTGGCTGCTTACACTGGATTAGGTTTTCTTTTGGGAATAGTGGGTCAGGTATTTCAGCTTTCCCCGTACGCTCGCGCTTTCCTGCAAATTGCCGTAGGCGTGTTCATGCTGGGTACTGCCTTGCGAATGTTAAATGTGCATCCCATATTCAGGGTTTTC
>ENA-ORXD01000834-ORXD01000834.1-sediment-metagenome-genome-assembly--contig:-NODE-834-length-32481-cov-3.859524_pt1 | contig 32481 bp, 30 predicted proteins | sample MGYA00237862_ERZ511471 | MGnify/ENA metagenome assembly ERZ511471 | reverse complement strand
TCACCGCGCGATGGGAGAGCTTAGATACGCCTTTACGGACTGCTCAGCGAAGGATGACGAAACCATGCATCTCTTAGATGCCCTTTTTCCCAAAAAACCTTCCAAAGTGTGGGATATTTCTTAAAAGCGGTGTTGGCAGGTTAGTCACGCCTTTTCAGCCACGGCCAGCGTTCTTCCGGCGGCTTTTGGGGTTCGGGTGTGGGCGCAGGCGCACTTGAAGCCTCATAGCTTGGGCGTACCCCCACAGGTTGTTGCGCATAGGATTGACCGACATTACGGTTCACCCCTGCCTGCAACCAATGGTATTCTTCTGTATGAGCATATTCCCGCAATTTATTGATCCGGTTGATCAGCATTGGGTGACTTTGAAAGACCTCTGCCAAGCGATTTGACGCTAGATCATCCTCCGCGTCGATCAACGCCAAGGCTTTCTCAAAATCCTTCTGGCTGCTGACTCCGGGTGCCACCAACTTGACCAGCGAGGAAATCGCCAGACGCAGATCGCCGCATGCCAGCAGACCCGCCCGATCAGCGGAGAACTCACACAAACGATTCCACCAGCGAAAGGCCGAGTAGAGTACCACGGCCAAACCCAATGGGGCGGGAATCCCTGCCAGCCCGCCTACAATCGTGTTGAGCCAGGTGTGCCCCAGGGCAACGTGCCCCATCTCGTGGCCGATGATGAATTTCAGTTCTCCGGCGGACATCACTTTGAGTAAGGGTGAAAATAAAACTAATACCTTGGGATCCCCCACCCCAAAGGTGTAGGCATTAAGTTGTTTCTCCTGAGCCAGGAATACATCCACAGGACCCGGTTGGAGCTTTTGACCGCATTCCGCCACCACCTCGTTTAGCGCTGGTGTTCGAACCGAATCCACCCTTGTCGTGTGCTGCATCAGTGATTGATGATGCGACCGGATCATCAGCGCACTGAGGATGAACATACCAACGATAAAGACACCACTTAAACAAAAGGTCACCGTGGACGTGAGCACGATCACGCCTAAGACCAGGAGGATTGTCAGTATCAAGATGACCACCTCATTGTCATGCCTGTAGCGAAGCGAACGGAACATGATTACACCTCTCTTAACACAGCTCCCCAGGGGGGTCGTATACCGAAATATCGATCAAGCTTCGAACATCAGTATAATACAAGGGTGCAAATCATGCTGCGTTTTGTTGGTTAAGTATGCTCCTGCAGGGACCTTCGTGACAATTCGTTCTTCCCAAGATATATGGCCTTAATGATAGAGGAATTCAATTCCGATTGAGCCCAAAAAATCGCAGCCTAAAGGCTGCACTCCATAATAAGGGTCACGTATGGTTGCGCAGGAATCTACGTGACAAATAGGTTAACACTAAGCCCCCCTGAGACTGCCACGCTTCGCTCGCAGTGACAAATATTGATGAGGCTGTCCCAAAAGTCGAAAATTTTCTTTTTGAAAAACAAAAGTGGGAGAACAACCCCGAAAATAGCCTTTTTGTGGGGCGTGTAGACCAAAACAACCGATTATTTAGCCTTAAAGTGGGTAATTATGAAAAGCCTATCTGCTTTTGTCCCAGCCTCTACTAATTAAAAGACCCCCAGATTTCGTATTTGATCTCGAATAGACTTTCTATAGAAAAATCCAGAGGGGCAAAAAGAAGAAAAATTACAGACCTATTTTCCAAATTTTGCCCAATATGCGCTAAAAAGCTTATCCATATCAGGAACAACTGGCTCGATCGGTTTTGAAACCCAGGTGATATTCAGAAAATGCTTCCAATGTACGTTCTCAGTGGTGATGTTGCCACCCCAGGTGCCACAACCAAGGGTCAGGGTAAACGGCATGCCATTATCGTAATTGCCGCTGTTGCCATAACTATGCGGCTGGTTAACCATGATTCGGCTGGCTCTGATGCGTTCTCCCAAATAACGCATGCGGATCTCGTCGTTGGTATGGATGCCACAGGAATGCCCCGTCCCATTAAAATCCAAAATACTCTGTACCATCTTGACGGCTTCTTCAAAGCTGGGACTCTTCCATATCGTCAACACAAGTGAGAGCTTTTCTTTACAGAAGGGATCTTCAGGACCGACGGCTTCACCTTCGATCATTAAGAAGGTGGTACCCTCCCTAATTTGAATATTGGCTAACTCAGCGATCGTTTCAACAGGCTGAGCGACAATGCGCGTATTAAGATGCTTATCATCTGGCCACATGAGTTGCTTTAGCCTGGCTCTTTCTTCGGCATCACACAGATACCCACCTTGTTTCTCAAGCTGAGTGATCATTTGAGCGTAAATTTCATCAAGGAGGATCAGGGAATTCTCAGAAGAACAGGAGGTCGCATTATCAAACGTTTTCCCTTGACAGATTTTCTCTGCTGCGCTTTGTAAATCTGCTGTTTCGTCTACGATCACCACGGCATTACCTGCGCCCACACCATAGGCGGGGGAGCCACTGGAATAAGCCGATTTAACCATCGCACCGCCACCAGTCGCCACGACCAGGTCGACCTTTGCCATCAATTCCTTTGCCAAGTCAATCGAGGGTTCCTCAATTGTCTGGATCAAATCCAGGGGTGCGCCCACCTTGCTCAGCCCCCTGCGCATGCTCTCTGTAACCAAACTGGCTGTCTTCTTAGCTCTGGGATGGGGGGCAAAGATGATCGCATTCCGGCATTTTATCGCCGGTAGCCCTTTCGAAGGGAGTGTGGCTTCGCAGTTTGTTACAGGTGTCAATGCCCCAATAACCCCTACAGGTTTGGCAAATTTAATCAAGCCTTTTTCAAGATCCTCCTCAATTACGCCAGTTGTCCGTACCCCGTCCAGATCTCTCAGAACACCCAGTGTTTTCTTTTGATGTTTGAGACGTTTATGTTCGTAAACCCCCATACCTGTCTCTTCAAGCGCCAGCCTGGCAATCTCATCTGCCTGTTTGTATGTCTCCCAGCCGGCTGCAAGGGTCATTTCATCCACTTTATCTTGTGGCCAAAACTCTATGACCTTTTGAGCGTTCCTGGCTCTTTCAATTAACTCATCGATGGTGATTTGCATTTTTTGCCTTCTTAATATTTTCTATAAAAATTTTTTCAATGCTTCAGCAAGGGGGCGAACAAAACTGTCTTTGTCCTCGCTAGCATGGCATATGAAAACGTCATAGAGCATATTGTAATATTATAAGATCAAATTTGGGGCCATAACTGGCTTCAGTGGCGAGCAAAGCGAAGTCCAACTGAAAGCCGATGTTAAAGGATTGAAAGCGACAAAAAAAATCGCATCAATCCTTATTGGTTATATTTCTTACTGCTTTGTATCCCTCTCATCTTCAATTAATTCTTGCACTTCCTTGAAAAAGATATCTTTGTCAAATTCGCCATCCCTAGAAATCGGGAACTTTGCCATAACTTCAATCAATGCGTTATTAATCATTGTATGTTCGCTGTCGTCAGGATCAGCTTTCAAATATGGCTTAACTCGCTCATCTTCTGACAAAAGCCTCATTAGGGCTGCAATTCGATTCATAATTGAATAAAATTTCGATTCATCTTCTCCAAACTCTTGAGCAATTGCCCCACCAAATCGGTTTATAGAATTATCTTTTAATCGTATTTGTTGAATTGATCCGGTCTCTTCATCGAGCAAATCGATTCCTTTAGTCTCAGGATTATCAATAGGCATCTGATGGGTACCCGCTGCGTTTCCAAGTTGAAACGCAAAAAGAAGTTCCTCTGGATCAACCGGGAGGTTCCATTTGGGCATTTTAGCCTCCATTGCTGAAATATCGTGGTCTTCAGCTGCGGCGGAATGCCGTCATCTGAACCCTATTGTGTACGCCCGGCATGGGCGTGATCTTATGGGGTGAAAGTCCCCTGTATGTAAACCCGCTACTGTCGTGAGACAGGAACAAAATACTAGCCGAGAACAAGGGCGACCTCGCGAGGGATCGTCCGAAGGGAACAAGGCTTGCTATCTGTCTAAAGATCTGTGGATAAACATCCATTACCTGGCTATGGCTCGGTAGCCTTGGGGTACCGCCTAGTGCGGACAGCATGCTGGGTGATGTGGGGGGCTGGGGGAGAAAACCCCCCGGCTACCCGATTAGATTGGCGCCCATAAGCAACTCCAAGAGTAAACTCCATAGGCCACCCAAGCGGTGCCGAATAAAAGATAGATACCGACTGCGGCATAACTAGGTTTAACGAACAAAAAAGAGGTCGGCATCTCTGGATAGGTTTCATATCCTTTAACCATTTTATTTTCTGGAACTAATCTTTGTTCAATAGCCCGCAGTGCGGTAATTAGCTTTCCCCACCATAGGGTTGTCTTTTTTTCCCATGACAAACATAGGTAACTTAAGACGACTCCAATAGTTGCAAGCGCAATACTCCTATAATCTGCGGCAACATTTGCTAGAAAACCATTTGCAACTAGATAAGCGCCGGCGATTTTAAATCTCTGATCGGCATAAAACTTAAGCTGTTCGCTCAAGGCACTATATTGTGTTTCAAGTTCTGACATTCATTTTTCCTTTTTTAATCTAACAAGTTATTATCAAATTTTCTTGATAATAACTCCAACCTAACATTCTTGACAACGAAATATAGGGCATTTTACGCATTTCTAACTTGATATCATTACGGCAGGGAATGGTAAGCAGAAACTTGATAACATCATCAGATCCATCGGCAATGTTAACCATTTAAGCAAAACAGCAAGTTGAGACTACTGATCTTTACCAGCTGAATATTTATCGCGAGAAGGTTCCGCTGGCCGGCATGGTCTGCAGCAGGGAGAAATGGGGATTTATTTTCTCAGTCAATCTAAAAAATAGTTCTGTCTCCATTTCCGCATTAAGTTTATGGCAGAACGTGGCTATGCCACTTTTCTTTGAGTAATATTTTATGACCAAAAGCGAATTAAAAAAATAAAAAAGCCCAGCATCAGCCAGGCTTTTTCGGTGATTACATCTCAATCTATTATTGATCAGTCAGTGCTTCCAGAAATGCCACAATTGAATCGACTTCCGCTGACGTTAGACCTAAATTGCCCAGTTCAGCTTGATTCATATTGGTCTCTATCTCGGGTAGCGGCCAGCAATAACCAGTGATGCCGTTGTAGCCGGGTATAATACCGGCGTCCAGGAGTGCCGGCGTGACTGGGATTCCCCCAACCATATTGGAGCAGGCCAACGGGTCTCTGCTGTTGTAAAACTGGACGATGGATGTGAGGTTCGGGAAAAAACCGTTGTGGCCATAGGGAGGCGTGAGGGCGATGTTTCTCAGGGTCGACACTTTGTGTTTTCCCCTGTTGGCATCTGCACCGTCTCCTGCGTTTATCTGATCCACGAGTGTTGCCGGATAATTTTCGGGAGCGTCCAGAATCGATTGAATAAACCCACCCAGGCCAGGATCGACGCCTTTAGCTGCAATTATGGGATTCACAGGAATGCCCAAGTTGTCATAGCTGAAATCGGTAAATTCCGCTGCACCAGGTCCTCCATCGGTTACGTGGCACAACACACACATGGCACCACCCCCGGTGCCATCGTTGGCGTTGTTCTCATCCATAAAGAGCGCTAATCCAGCTTGCTGTTCAGGTGTCATCACCCCCGTATCATAAACGGAACTGAATTGATTCAAAACGTCTGACTCTTCAAAAAAGGCAATGGCTATCGCTATCTGGTCAAACGTTAGATCCACATCACCGAAATCCACAAACCCAAAAGCGAGATCGAATAAATACGCATAATCTGCTGCCGCCACTCTGGCGACAACCTCTGCATTATCGGGCAACGCCATCTCAACTGGATTGGTGAACGGACCCTGAGCCTGCTCGGCAAGCGGAGAAAATAATGGATCAACATCATAACCGGGAACAAGACAGTCAACATTAAATTCTTTGTGTCCATGGGCGCGACCGTTCCAGAAAATACCGCCAATAAAAAGTTCACCATCCCAAAACATTGAAGGGCTGTAAGCGGCGTATGCTGCAGTCGGCGCGTTCAAACCGCCAGTTTCAGTTGTAATTGAACCCACTGAAACCACGTTTATTGAGGGATTATTGGCATTGGCCATATCAGCAAACCCGGCCTTGTTGTGATGGCAGCTTTTACAGGATTGATTGTTGTTGATGGAGAGATTCTTGTCGTTGTAAATGCTTTTACCAAGCAGTAGCAGCGCTTCGTCTGGAGTTTTTTGTTTGGCGAATGCGATTCCAGCGAAAAGTACTAATGAGTTAATCAAACAAAGCAAAATTAATTTTTTCATCATTTCTTTAATCCCCTCTGAATTCATTGAAAGTTATTGATAATACAATCTAAATTTGCACAACTCGGTTATCGATTATTCATCACCTCCTTTATTGCAGTCTTGAATATGTGGGAAGTCAGATTGTTTTTTTGGCAAGCAAATGGAGCAATTTGGATTGTATTATTACGCATAATATAAAGTCAACAAATAATAGTAGTATTTATTAAAAAGAGAATTAGTGCTTGAAAGGAGTCAAAGGACAAAGGATGAAGCCGTTATCTTATAGCCGCTTGCCGTTACAGTTGCGGATCCGGAAACAGGGGCGGCAGATTGGCCGGCACTGACCGGCTCGCCGGATGCCGTGATGGAGCCTGCGCCAGAAAGTGAAACCGTGGATTCAGCAATCTCGTTTCCCGCGGAAACAATAGAGCCTGTGGATAAAATGGGGGAGGCGGAGCAAGATCCCTTTGTTCCCGACGATGAAATAGCCCCAACAGCAGATATCGGGGCGGCGGACTCAGGGATTGACGAAATGGCATCAGGGAATATGAGATGAACACTGGAAACTTGTACCACTTCGCCTTTTTTTATACCGATTTTCTGGGCCTTTACCATTCTCAGCTTAGTTCTTTCCATTTTTTCCGCCCCGCCGCCAGGGTTGCAACCTGACGGAAAGCCACGGACAGGAGGCCTACTCGGTGGCGTAATAGATCATTTTGCCATCAGCAGATCCATGCACGAATGCCAATTCTGCAAAAGAGTGATACCGAACAACGCCAAGAAATGCCCACATTGAGGAGAATGGTTGCCAGAACCGCAACCGATGACCAAATATTCCGACAACGATCCGACAAAACTGATCGTGTACTGCCCGTCATGCAACACCAAAAACAAGAAATGGGACAAAAACTGTATTCAATGCGGCTGGCCGTTGGCCTAATCTGCCTACTTATCACCGCCCAAGCAGAAGCCGAACCATGAAGCGGCAGGATGCGGGAACGATAAAATGAGCGTCCAACGGAAAAAAGACGGCCGTATCGCTGTTGTTTATTACGAGAACGGCAAGCAGAAATGGAAATATTTTGGCAGGGGATCTGACGCTGAATTGGAGGCCGAGGCCTTCACAACCAGGAAAAATCAGGCGGCAAAAAAATACCTGGAAACCATTTGCCAATGCTTGATGAACTGGTGGACGCCTACCTTGCCGCAAAATTGGCAGAGTCTGAAAAAAGCACCCTTCACTGCCAAATCAACAAATTTGATTCTGTTTTGCTTCCCAGGCTTGGCCATCTCCGTGTGAATTACCTGACGCCCGGCAAGATAGACAAATTCGTGGCCGACCGCATCAAGGAAGGCCGTAAATTGACCACGATCCGCCGCGAGATCGACGACCTGCTGGCTGTGCTCAACTGGTCCCTGTGCTCAACTGGTCCATTGATCGCGGCAAAAAAATAAAATCTTTGAAAATTGCCTGGGCAACGGCAAAAAGACTGGCCGGCATCAAACGACGACTGCGGCCCTATGATCTGCGACACGCCTTTGCCACCCACCTGCTTGACAAGGGAGCCAACCTGAAATCCGTGTCCGAAATGCTCGGACACAAATCAATTGAAACAACCCTGAAAGTCTACCAGCACACCTCAAAAGAGCTGCACCGCCTTTCAATTGATAAGCTGCCGAATCTTGGCTAATATATTAGCCAATTAGTCGGAAATTTTCCAGGATTGAAAAGTGAGATAACTATTTGATTTTAAAGTGGTCGGGACGAGAGGATTTGAACCTCCGACCCTAGCGTCCCGAACGCTATGCTCTACCAGACTGAGCCACGTCCCGACCCGGTTAGACGAATAAAGACGCGGAGAAATTCTCATTAATTTCTCCGCGTCTTTAAAAATGATTATGCACGACCTGCTTCTCAGCAGAACCGGATTCTTTACCGGTTGCATATATCGAATGTGAATTGGCGCCGCCTAAATCAAAAACAGCTTATTTGACAGCATCAGCAAGTTTACTGCCGGCTTTGAAACGAGCAACCTTTCTTGAAGGAATTTTAATGGTTGCGCCGGTCTGGGGATTTCTTCCCTGCCTTGCAGCACGCGCGGAGACAGAAAAAGTACCAAAGCCAACCAGAGTAACTTTGTCTCCTTTTGCCAAGGCATCAGTCACTGCATCAAGAAAAGCGGTTAATGACTTCTCCGCCGCGGCCTTGCTGATCCCCGCAGCAGAAGCCATGCTTTCAACCAATTCACTCTTATTCATAATCCTTCCTCCTCACGAATAACTTAATAGATAATCTAACACGAACGTTAGTGCCGATTTAACCAAACACTATTAGATTGTCAAACAAAAAAAACCACTGCGTTTCCCCAAAAAAATACTTAATATCAATTTAAAATACTCGGTCGCTCAGAAAGTTCAAGAAAAACTTTGGTATAATTGAGTTCCGCGAAAAAATTTATTACTTCCACCCTCAGCGCATTTTCAAGCAATCGTTTGCTATCTCCTTGAGATAGCGTAATAAAAATATTTTTACCGTCAAGCCTGACCCGACTGCCGAAAAAACCTCTTTCCTCGAGAAAATCTTCTCCGGCTACCACATCCTGCAGCAGTTCCGGCGTAATGGCCAGGCCGCCTGCAATGCGGGTAGCCAGACAGGATTCAGAGGGGAGGTCCCAGCCGGCAAGATGAAATTCCCGGCAGAGGGAACGGATCTCTTTTTTTTTCAAACCTGCCTCGACCAGCGGCATCAGCACATCAAGTTCCCTGACTGCCCGGAGACCCGGACGGTCCTGCCCGAGATCATCAATGTTTGTCCCGTCTAAGAGTTTATACTCAGAAGTGAGCTGAGACGTCAAGAAACTATATATTTTCTTTTTGCAATGATAGCAGCGCAAAGCACCGTTTGCGGCAAATTCCGGCCAGGATAAGGGATCAACATCAATAATCCGCAATGAGCAGCTTAACTCCCGGCAGATCTGCCTGACTCTTTCCAGCACTCTCGGCTTTTGCACCAACGAACGCACATAAAGTGCCACGGCATCCGCGCCATAGGCCTCAGTGGCGGCTTTGAGCAGCAAGGTGCTGTCAACCCCGCCTGAAAATGCCACTGCCCCGCGTCCAGCTTTTCTGAGAGCGGCCACGAGACAATGATATTTCTCCATTAATAGCAAGGGAAGAGCCGTTCTGTCCTCAGCGGGAAACATCCTGATTATTTGTCAGGCAAATTCTGCACCGGCTTTTCAAGCAGAAAATCACCCTTTGCGATCCATTCTTTTAAGATAAGGGCAATCTCCCGCGCCCGGACAAAACTGGACAGAGGGGCGGTTGGGACCTCCTTGCCGTTTACCTCAATATGGCCGCTTTTGAGCTGGGCATAAGTGACCTCGCCATAATTGCGCTTAACGCCATGGGGATAGTCATAGGAGTAATCAACCACCTGGGTGATGAGTTCGGCATCGGAAACGCCGGTGTAGCGTGCCATATCCTCGTTGAGGATGGGAATAGGAATGCCTATGCCGACAGCAATGGTGGATCCATACCCCTGCATGCTGATACCCTTCAGCCAGTGACTGCTCATCTGCTTCATGTCGCCATAGACCATGAGGGTCCCGGCCGGCCGGCTCGGAGTCCCGTTTTCCAGCCGTGGAGCTCCGGGGTTATGCTGGCTGCCGTGCCAGCCGACATAACCGACCCCGCCCCCAAGAAATATCCGGGTCCCGATGCCGATGGTCTTGAAGTATGGATCATTGAGCAACGGGCTCAACTCGCCGGCACTGCAATAATTGGCATTCTTACCAAAGGGCCGCAGCGTTCCCATGTAGGTATAGATAGTCTTATTGGACAGATTAACGGCACAGTTATAGTTCTGGTAGCAGTTCCGGGGATTGACCAGCAGGGCGTAGGGAAGCTCCTGCAGGGTGACATCCTTTTCAATTCCCTTGTTCGGATAACAATCCGTGCCGTAGGCCACCGCCTTCAGATGAATCTTCCTGCCGGCCACCAGGTCCTCAAGCACATGGCCGCCGCCATAGAGAAATTCACCGGGAAAGACCTTATTCAAGGGATCGTCTTCCGCCAGTTCAGCCGCCCCGATATAGACATCCACGGCAGCCAGTCCCGCATAGGCGGGAACACCGTTGAGCCACACCTTGGATGCCTTGATCGTCGGCTGGGAATGGCCGAAGTTGATAAAGGCCCCGGAGGAACACATGGGAGAAAAGGTGCCGGTGGTGACCACATCAACCTTTCTGGCCGCCTCTTCCGGGCCATGCTCACGGACAATGCCGACCATCTCCTCGGCCGTCACCACCACCGCCTCGCCGGCCTTGATTCTGGCGTTTATTTCGTCGTAAGTCTTCTGAACCTTCCACTCACTCATGCAATCAACCTCATTCCATCACGGAGACAACTTTATGACCGGCCTCTTCCAGCGCCGCGACAATCGGGGCGGGATCACATCTTTCCAGTCTGAAATAATGTACTTTGCGCCTGGCGGCATGACTTTCTATGGCAACACTGATGATCTCGCCGCCGTGTTCATTAATGACGCGGGTCACGTCCTCAAGACCGCTCTTCTTGTCAACCACGACATCGATGCGGGTTGATGCCTTGAACAAACCGAGCACCTCGATAAAGGCGGAAAGAAGGTCGGATGCCGTGATGATGCCGACCAGCTTTTTCTTGTCAAGAACGGGCAACCCCCCGATTTTGTAATCGTGAATGAGTCGCGCTGCCGTTTCGATGCTGGCATTGGCATTGACTGTAATGGGGTTCAACACCATCACCTGATGCACCGGTATTTCTTCCACCATTGACGGGAAAGAAAACTGCCGCAAATCGCTTTCAGTAATAAATCCAACCAGCTGATCATCTTCAACAACCGGCAGATGCCTGATGGAGTGCTTCTTCATCAAGTCTGATGCTTCCTGCAGAAGCGCGGTTCTGTGGATGGTTTTCGGATTGGCTTTCATCCAGTTTTTTATTTTCATGGCCCTTTTTACCTCATGTCAGAACCCTTTCCCTTAAAGATTCCTCCCTGGAACAAAACAAACATATGCCGTTAAGGGAAATGATTTTAACCCTAGAATACTTTTAATATTTTTTCAAGTTAGAAGAAACAAGGAAAACGGCTGCGATTTTTGCGCGATTTTTCATTTTCTCTTTTCATATCTGCTGATTTGCATTAATAATGCTCATTCTATCATCAAAATTTGGTCCCAATGCATAAAAAAACAGGGACAACTATAAATAAATTCGGAAAAATATCAGACTATGGTCACAGACAACCAGGCACCCCTCATCAATGTCCGTAACCGCATCGACTCCATTGATGATACCATATTGAAATTATTAAAAGAAAGGCTGAAATGCGCCCAGGAAATCGGCCAACTGAAATCCAAAGAAAACAGGGCGAAATGGGACCCCCTGCGGGAACGGCAGATATACGACAGGCTGATCCGTGACAACAGCGGCGAGTTTCCCGAGGAGGCCCTATACAGCATTTACCACGAGATCATCACCACCTGCAGGCTCTCCCAGAAACCGGTGGAGGTAGCCTATCTGGGGCCGCAGGCAACCTTTTCCCATCTTGCCGCGGTAAAGTATTTCGGCCATTCGGCTGATTATCGCCCCATTGAAACCATTGAGGATATCTTCTACGAGGTGGAGCGCGGCAGGGTCCAATACGGCATTGTGCCGGTTGAGAATTCCATAGAGGGATCAGTCACTTCCACGCTGGACGCCTTCATGAAATGCAAGGTCAAGATCTGCGGGGAAGAATACCTCAATATCACCCATAATCTGGTCAACTATTCCGGGGATATCAATGATATCAAGCTCATTGTCTCCCACTCGCAGCCTCTGGCCCAATGCCGCCAGTGGCTGCGCAAACAGCTGCCGGACATTCCCACCCAGTCTGTTTTCAGCACAGGCCAGGCGGCCCAGATGGCCCACGACGACCACACGATTGCCGCCATCGCCAGCTCGCTGGCCATCAAAACCTACCAGCTGCAGGTCGTGGTCAAGGGTATCGAGGACTACCGGGGCAACACCACCCGATTTGTGCTGATCGGCAAACAGTCTCCCTCCAAAAGCGGGCGGGACAAAACCTCCCTGCTGCTGGGATTGCTTGACCGGCCGGGGGCCTTGAATGACACCCTGGCCATTCTGGCCCGCCGCAACATCAATCTGACCAGAATCGAATCCCGTCCGGTCAAAGGGGAGCCCGGCAAATATCTCTTCTTCATCGATATGCTCGGCCATTATCTGGACGGCGTGATTGTCGAGGCATGCGAACGGCTGCAGGAAAGCTGCTCCTATTTCGAATGGCTCGGTTCCTATCCCCAGGCCAGGCAATCAACCGCCAATCCGTGACATCTGTCCGTGGCAGTTGAAACCCTCCTTCTCAAAAAGGGTATGGCCTTTCGGCTTGTCAAGAATGGTCTGCACCAAAGCCTTTTTCACATCATCATCGCTGCCGCCGGCACGGAGAACCCTTTTCAGATCCGTCTCCTTATCGGACAGCAGGCATGAACGCAGCCTCCCTTCCGAGGTCAGCCGCAGGCGATTGCACTGATCACAGAACTTATGACTGATGGGGCTGATAAAACCCACCGACCCCTTTGCCTGCTCCGCCTGTCTGAACCGGTAAATACGGGCAGGGCCGTCCAGGCGGGCCGTCTGCACGGCGACCAGTTCACCAAGGACACTGATCCGCTCCTTGATTTCCTCCGAGGCGATATATCTCTCCTCCCCCCAGATGGTAGCATCGCCAATGGGCATGAATTCAATAAAGCGCACCTGCAACGCATGGGTCAGGGAAAGCCTGGCAAAATCGACCAGCTCGTCATCGTTGATGCCGCGCAGGGCCACCATATTGATCTTCACCGGCGCAAAACCCATGGCCTGCGCGAGATTGATGCCCTGCCACACCTGGTCGAAGAGATCGGCCCCGGTAATCCGGGCAAACCGTTCTCTTTGCATGGTATCAAGGCTGATATTGAGCTTTCTGATGCCGGCGTCAAAAAGATCGGCGGCATACTTTGCCAGCATGACCCCATTGGTGGTCAGGCGAATGTCGTCCAAGCCGGGAATGACGGCAAGCCGCCGGATAAAGGAGACAACATTCTTCCGCACCAGCGGTTCCCCGCCGGTGAGCCTCACCTTGCGGATGCCAAGCTCCACGGCAAGTTTGATAACCCGCAGCAGCTCTTCGTAGCTCAGCAGCTCGCCGCAGGGCAGTTTTTCCCCGATCTCCCTGGGCGTGCAGTAAATGCACCGCAGGTTGCACTGGTCGGTCAGCGACACGCGCAGATAGGAAATGGAGCGGGAAAAAAGATCGACAAGCTGCCCGGTTGCCACCAGGCTTTCCAGGGATTTTTCTTGTTGTGTCTGTACTATTTCAGGAGTAATTTTTGTCATAATATGTCACAATATCAATTTTTGTCCACCCAAGGCAAGCATTTTGGGGGGAGCGTCCTGTCAGCCTCATGGTAAAATCCGCCGATGATCATCCTGGGAATAGAAAGTTCATGCGACGAAACTGCCGCCGCAGTTATGGAAGACGATAGACGATTATTGGCGAATGTTGTTAATTCCCAGATCGATCTCCATGGCATATACGGCGGCGTTGTGCCGGAACTGGCCTCCCGCAAGCATCTGGAGGATATTTATCCTGTTGTTGACCAGGCCCTGCGGCAGGCGGGCATCACCCTGGATCAGGTGGACGGTCTGGCCATCACCCAGGGACCCGGCCTCATCGGCTCGCTGCTGGTCGGAGTTTCCTTTGCCAAGGCCCTGGCGCTGGTCAAAAAAATACCCTATGTCGGGGTGGACCACATGGCAGGCCATCTTTTTTCGGTCTTTCTGGGGGAAAACAAACCTGAATTCCCTTACATTGCCCTGATCGCCTCCGGCGGCCACTCCTCCATCTTCCATGTAACAGACCACTTCCATTACCGGCTGGTAGGCAGAACACGGGATGATGCGGCAGGCGAGGCCTTTGACAAGGTTGCCAAAATTCTTGACCTCCCCTATCCCGGCGGGCCGATCATCTCGGAATTAGCAAAAAACGGCGACCCAGCGGCGATCAGTTTCCCGCGTTCCTGGCTGGACCCGGACAGCCTTGATTTCAGCTTCAGCGGTATCAAAACCTCTGTTGCCAATTACATCAAGCAAAATCAGCAATTAATCATGAACGGGGGCGAAAAGGGGAGGTCCGCCGCTGCAACGGCAGACATCTGCGCATCCTTTCAGGAGGCGGTGGTTGATGTTCTGGCGGGCAAGACCATGAAGGCCGCCCGCAACTTCAATGTAAAAAATGTTGTCCTGGCCGGAGGGGTCGCCGCTAACCCCAGACTGCGTGAAGTCTTCCGGCAGATGGGCGACCAGGAGAGACTTGCGGTCTCCATGCCGCCGCAGAAATTCTGCACGGACAATGCGGCGATGATCGCCCTGGCCGGTTTCTATACCTTCCGGCAACAGGCAGTCACCTCACTTGACATGGATGTCTATTCACGCAGCCGGATAACGGAACTTGCATGAACAGCCGTTTTTTCAGATACTATTACCTGCGGTTCATCCGCCTGCAGGGAGATCCGAGAGAAATCGCCAGAGGTATTGCCCTGGGCATCTTTATCGGTATCACCCCCACCATCCCCCTGCATACCGTGCTGATCCTGCTGCTTGCCATCTTCCTGCGGGCCAGTAAACTTGCCGGCCTGCTGGCCAGCTGCGTGGTCAGCAATCCCCTGACCTTCTTCTTTCAATATTATCTTTCCTGGCGGCTCGGCACCTGGCTTACGCCTTATGAGCTTTCCTGGGAGCGCATCCATGAAATAATGGCCATCATTTCCGGTCATATCGGCTTCCAGAAGACCATGGCCGAACTGAGCAAACTCGGCTGGGAGTCCATTGCGGTCATGCTGGTCGGCGGAGCGGTGCTGGCCTTGCCTTTTGCGGTTGCCGGCTACTTCCTCTCTCTCTACTTCTACAATAAACTGCGCAGAAAACGCTTCATTCGCCGCGCAGAAAACTATGCCATCTATGAGCCTCCAGTCAATCAAAGACATACTCAAGAATGAAAAACTGGCCCCGTCAAAAAAAAGGGGCCAGAACTTTCTCATCCACCGGCAGACCGCTGAACGGATCGTCAGCCTGGCCGGGGTCGCAGCCGGCGATACCGTGGTTGAACTGGGCGTCGGCCTCGGCACCTTGACCGGTCCGCTGGCTGAAAAAGTCCACAGGGTCATCGGCCTGGAAATTGACTCGGGCATCATTGACTGGCAGGTGACCAACGGCAATCTGGCCGGCAACGTGACCCTCATCCATCAGGACCTGCTGAAAGCCGATTTCTCCGGCCTGGCCCGGCAGTGCGGCGGCCGGCTGAAAATACTGGCCAACCTCCCCTATTCCATCTCAAATCCCCTGCTCTTCAAGCTCCTTGACAATCGGCAGGTGATGGAGTGGGCCGTGCTGATGCTGCAGAAGGAGGTGGCCATGCGGCTTATTGCCGGGCCCGGCACCAAGGAATACGGGATTCTCTCGGTGCTGATGGCTGGCTCGGCTGCCGTCACCCGCCTGCTTGATGTCGGTCCCGGCCAGTTCCATCCCCGGCCCAAGGTGGATTCCGTGGTGGTCAAAATCACCTTCCATCCAACACCAGAGCGCTCCCGTTGTCTGCCTGCGCATGACCCCGAGCTGCTGCGCAAGGTGGTGAGAAGCGCCTTCCAGCAGCGCCGCAAAACCCTGCTGAACTCCCTCTCCTCATCGCCCTTCATCAGTTTTGCCAAGGAAAACAGCCGCCTGGCCCTGCTTGCGGCAGGAATTGATCCGGTCACCAGGGCCGAAAGGCTGACCATCGAAGATTTTGTTGCCCTGACCCGCGAGCTGGCAAAGGTTACTTGACAGGTAGCGAACATGCAGAACTTTGTATTATACAACCCGACAAAAATTATTTTCGGCCGCGATACGGTAAAAGAGATCGGCCCGGAAACCGCGGCCTTTGGCCGCAAAATTCTGCTGGTCTACGGCAGAAGCAGTATCAAAAAAAACGGCATATACGGACAGGTCATCTCCTCTCTTGCCGGGGAGGGGCTTGAGCTCATCGAACACGGCGGCGTCGTCTCCAACCCGTTGCTCAGCCATGTAAGGACAGGAATCGACAAGGCAAAACAAAATGCCATCGAGGCGATCGTTGCGGTGGGCGGCGGCAGTGTGATTGACAGCGCCAAGGCCATATCCGCCGGGGCCCTGGTGGACCATGATGTCTGGCAGTTTTTCAAGGGCAAAAAAAGCATCAAGAAGACCTTGCCGCTCACCTGCGTCCTTACCCTGGCCGCTGCCGGCTCGGAAATGAACGGCGGCATGGTCGTCACCAATGAGGAGACCAGCCACAAATTCGGGGTGGGCAACCGCCTGCTGAGCCCGAAAGTCTCCATCCTCGATCCCACCCTCACCTTTTCCGTGCCCCCGGACTATACCGCCTTTGGCGCCGTGGATGCCATCGCCCATATCCTTGAGTTCTACTTCACCACCCGGGACCCTGCCACCCCGGTGCAGGACCGCTTCATGGAGGGACTGGTGATCACCATCATGGACAGCTGTGACCGGGTGCTGCGCAATCCCCTTGATTATCAGGGCAGGGCGGACCTCATGTGGTCCGCCACCCTGGCCTTGAACGGCTGGACGGCCGCCGGACTCGGCATGGTGGGATTCCCCATGCACATGATCGAGCATTCGCTGAGCGCCCTCTACAATATCCCCCACGGAGCAGGGCTCTCCATTGTCATGCCGTCCTGGCTGCGCTATCAGGCCCGGTTGCATCCCGGCAAATTCATTCAGTTCGCCCAGCGGGTTTTCGGCCTGACGGGCAGCAATGCAACCTGCGCCATGGAAGGAATCAGACGCCTGGAAAACTGGTTTGTCAGCGTCAAAAGTCCGACCACTCTCGGCCAGGCCGGCATTGCCGCCGAAGATATTCCCGTAATTGCCGATAACGCCTTGGCGCTGGCCAGAATCTGGCGTTTAAACGAGTACAGCAAGGAGGTCATCATGGAAATCCTCGCTGCCTGCCGCTAAACCGTTGTAAAAAAAACAATATCGTCCTCCGGATGTCAAAAACGGCATCAGGGCCGTAACGAAATGCGCAGAAATGAAGCGGTTATTTCGTAACGGCTCCCAAAAAAATCAAATCCCCTCTTTCTTTTTTTGCATTTATTAGGTAAAGGAATTTTGATTTTCAGCAAAAGATCATTACAATAACCTAAACAGAATAACACAACCCGGTTTCACATTAACGATCAGCAAAGCAGAAAACATGAAGATAAAAGACGACGAAATCCTTTATGAACAAGCGGTACAGAAGATGCGAAAGGAAATCGCCAAGGGAAAAACCTTTGCCCAGGCCTGCGAGATATTGCATGGTATCGAAGAGAATATCCGCCCGCTCATCCAGGACGATTTTCTGAAGATCATCGTTGCCGAACAACATTTCGGTCAGGGCAGAGGCATCGATGACGTAGCCTTGTTTCTTGATCTTCCCTATGAGACAGTTGAAGCCTCCAAAGATAAAATCATCTCCGAATTCGATGAACTGCTTTCCGATCATATATCCCCGCAAATCAGTAAGATGACCCATTAATCAGCAGTGCCGACTCTGCATGGATGAGATCATAGTCTTTCAGCAGGCCGGATCCGGCGAGGTAAAAATCAGCGGTATCCGCCAATACGGCGCAGGCCTCATCATCAGCAAAGTTTTTGATCTGCCCGACCGCCTGCCGGACTTCATTGATTGCCCCGAGCAATACTTCCTGGAAGATTTCACAGGGGATCTGGTGATCAGCTTTCTCAAGCATCCTGATCTGCTTGATCATCTTGCTGCGCTGTGCCGGGAGAAAAAGATACCGCTCATCGCCTCGGGCAGAAAAAATGCGGCAGCCATCACCCCCTTTACCTGCTGCTCCCTGGGACGGCTGCCGGGGCTTGGGCGGTATGGTGAACAATTCGGCATTCCCGAATATGAGGTGGAGGTCAGGGAGAATAAAATCTGCAGAATGGAGGTGAAGCGGGGTGCTTCCTGCGGGGCAAGCTGGCAGCTCATCCCCGGGATTGTCGGCCTGTCACCTGAGGCGGCCCTGGAGTCCATTGCCAGGGAGGCCCAATATCTCTGCGCCGCCGACCCGAGCAATTTTGATCCGATAACCGGCAAAAGCGCGCTGCACGTGGCCGGCAAGGTGCATGAACAGGCTCTCAGGCTGGCACTGGACAGGCTGAAATAAGTGAAAAGTAAAAAGTGAGAAGGGAAAAGTAAGAAAGGAAGCAGCAGAGATGCTGTTAATTTTCCGGCTCACGCCAGATCTTTGCCCCCACCGCGCTCAGCTTGCCCACCAGATCATCGTAGCCCCGGTCAAGATGATAGACGCGGGAGATCTCCGTCAATCCCCGGGCGGCAAGCCCGGCTATGACCAGCGAGGCGCTGGCGCGCAGGTCGGTCGCCATCACCTGGGCGCCTTCCAGTTTGCCTTGTCCCTTGACTATGGCCTTGCCGCCTTCCACCATGATGTCCGCCCCCATCCGGCGCAGTTCAGCCACATGCATGAAGCGGTTTTCAAAGATGTTCTCATGGATGACGCTCAGGCCGCTGGTCAGGGTCATCAACGCCATGATCTGGGCCTGCAGATCAGTGGGAAACCCCGGATAAGGCATGGTTTTTATGTCAACATTTTTCAGCGGTCCTGAACGGATCACCCGGATGCTCTTCTCCCCTGTCTCCAGATAGATACCGCAGGAGCGCAATTTCTCGGAAAGCGACGGCAGATGGGCGGGATTACAGTTGGTCAGGGTCACATCGCCACCGGCGGCGCCAACGGCAATGAGAAAGGTGCCGGTCTCAATGCGGTCGGGGATGATGGCGATCTCAGCGGGCTTCAAGCTCTTTACCCCGTGCACCAGCAACCGGTCGGTATCGCGCCCTTCAATTTTCGCTCCCATGCCGGTCAACATGTCGATCAGATTGGCGATCTCCGGCTCCTTGGCTGCATTTTTGATGATCGTCGTTCCTTCGGCCAGCGCGGCGGCCATCAGGATATTCTCGGTGCCGGTGACCGAGGGGATATCAAAATAGACCGTGTTGCCCCGCAGTCGGCCGCATACCTTGGCATCGACATATCCCTGTTCAAGCTCAAGCTGCGCCCCAAGCTTCTGGAAACCCTGCATATGAAAATCAATGGGACGGGCGCCGATGGCGCAGCCGCCGGGCAGGGATACCCGGGCCCGGCCCAGGCGGGCAAGCAGCGGGCCAAGCACCAGCACCGAGGCGCGCATGGTTTTCACCAGCTCATAGGAGGCCTCAAACTCGGTGATATTGTCGGAATTGATTTTCAGGGTATGCTTATCGATCCTCTCCCAGGTTGCGCCAAGGGTGACGAGCAGCTGCAGAATCGTCCTGATGTCACGCAACTCCGGCACATTGTAAATGGTATGGGTACCAGGACAGAGCAGAGTGGCGGCAATGATGGGCAAGGCGCCGTTTTTTGCCCCGCTTATCTTGATTTCACCCCGCAGGCTTCTGCCGCCTTCGATTAAAATTTTATCCATTATGACCGCCTTGCATGAAATATTCGGGGAAGCCCTGCATAATCCTCGTATACAGTGAGCCCGTCAAATTCTGGAAAAGATGAAAAAAGATCCATGACGAAATGGGACTGGTCTGCGCCAATTTCCATAAAAAAGCGCCCGCCTGGTTTGAGAACGGCGGCAACGTCACCGGCAAACCGGGAAATCACCTCCTTCCCCTCCGGCCCGCCATCCAGGGCAAGCCGCGGTTCAAACAGGCTCACCTCGGGCTGCAGGCTTTCAAAGCTTTCCCTGGCCACGTAAGGGGGGTTTGTCACCACCAGATCAAAAAGAGGCGTCCGGCGAATACCGGCCAGCCAGTCGGAGGTAATAAAGGAGACCCGGTCCTGCACACCGTGCCTTGCAGCATTTTTTCTGGCCACCACCTGCGCGGCATAAGAGATGTCAAGGGTGCAGACCAGGGCCTGCGGCAGCTCCAGGGCAATGACGATCGGGATGACGCCGCTGCCGGTGCCCATATCCAGTACCCGGTCGGACAACTCCTGTTCCTCTCCCTTTAAAACCTGCAAAACGATCTCCAGCAGGAGTTCCGTTTCAGGACGGGGAATCAGGACATCCCTGTTTACATAAAACGGCAGGGACCAGAATTCCTGTTCGCCAAGAATATAGGACAGGGGTTCTCTGGTTAAACGGCGGCTGAGATAATGTTCAAAGTCTTGGATAACGGAGTCGGCCAGCTGTTCTTCATGGAGAAAAATCTGGGCCCGGGAAAGATTAAGCAGATGTCCCAGCAGCAGAGAGGACTCTATTTCCGCATCCTCGATATCCGCTTCTTTGAGGCGGCTAACCCCGCTTTGATAGAGTTCCAGCGCCTTCATGACATCACGCACCATTGGCAAGTTAGAAGAATTATTCGTTGACCCAAAGACCGGCAGCCGTGGACCAAAAAATCAGATAATGGCGAAAAGAGATGAAAAGGGCAATGTGCAGTGAAAAGCAGCATCTGATAATTACTGAACGGTTTTCAGAGCCTCTGCCTGATAATGAGCATTTAAAGGTTCGATTACACAGTTAAGCTTGCCGAGCATGATATCCTCAAGCCGATAAAGGGTCAGATTGATCCGGTGATCGGTCAACCGGCCCTGGGGGAAATTATAGGTGCGGATGCGCTCACTCCTGTCACCGCTGCCGACCTGGCTTTTCCGCTCTTCCGAAATGCGGTCATGCTGTTCCTGCTCCATCAGGTCAAGCAGACGCGCCCGCAGAACCTTCAGGGCCTTGGCCTTGTTTTTATGCTGGGATTTTTCATCCTGACAGGTAACGACAAGACCGGTGGGCAGATGGGTGACCCGCACTGCGGAATCAGTGGTGTTGACACTCTGACCGCCGGGTCCTGATGAACGGAAAACATCAAAGCGCAGCTCGTTGGGGTCAATGTTCAGCTCCACGTCCTCGGCCTCGGGCAGCACGGCAACCGTAACGGCCGAGGTATGAATCCGGCCCTGGGCCTCGGTTTCCGGCACCCGCTGCACCCGATGCACCCCGGATTCATATTTAAGCTGACTGTAAACCTGATCACCGCTGATCAGGGCGATGAGCTCTTTGAAGCCGCCGATACCGATGGGGTTGCTGCTCATCACCTCAACCTTCCAGCCCTGTATTTCAGCGTATTTCGAATACATGCGGAACAGGTCACTGACAAAAAGGGCGGCCTCATCGCCGCCGGTGCCCGCCCTGATCTCAAGCAGAATATTTTTGTCATCGTTGGGGTCCTTGGGCAGCAACATGATCCGGAGCTCTTTTTCAAGCTCTTTGGCCTTGTTGCTCAGGTCCGCAATATCACTTCTGGCGAGCTCCCGCATCTCCTCATCATCTTCCTGATGGAGAAGCTCCTGGCTTTCCGCCAGTTCCTGTTTCACCCGTTTGAATTTCGTATAAAGCCTATCGATTTTGACCACACGGGAATGCTCCCTGGCGACCTTGCCGTACTCACTCTGATTGGCGAGCACAGCGGGATCGGAAAGCATCCCCTCAAGTTCCAGCAGCTTATCATGGATATTTTCAAACTTGGCGAACATGGGGGGCCGGAAGATGAAAAGAAAGGAGAATTACTTGTTGAGGGTCTTACCGTATTTTTTCAGGAATTTTTCTACCCGGCCGGCGGTATCAATAAGTTTCTGCTTTCCTGTAAAAAACGGATGACAGGCGGAACAGATCTCCACCTTCATTTCAGAATTGACACTGCCGATGGGTACTTCATTGCCGCAGGCGCAGACGGCGTTGATCTGATGGTACTCGGGATGGATATCTTTTTTCATGGCAAACCTCCAAAACTTTAGATGCAATCTTATTTCAGCCGGCACATCGGTGTTCAGTACATGACGGCAAATTCTATAGGGCAAGCAGGGTATTATATACCACAGGCAATTTTTTGCAATATTTTATCATGCAGGCGATGACGGTTTCCCCATGGCAACCGTCAGCAGTTCATCATTTCGAAAAATTCCTGATTGTTCTTGGTACCCTTCATCTTATCCAGGAGAAATTCCATGGCATCCGCCGATTTCATATTGGACAGGAGTTTGCGCAGGATCCAGGACCGGTTGATCACATCCGGGGCGAGGAGGAGTTCCTCCTTCCTGGTGCCGGAACGGTTGATATCCATGGCCGGGAACAGCCGCCTGTCCGCCATCTTGCGGTCAAGCACGATTTCCATGTTGCCGGTGCCCTTGAACTCCTCAAAAATGACCTCATCCATCCGGCTGCCGGTCTCAACCAGGGCGGAGGCGATAATGGACAGACTGCCCCCCTCCTCTATGTTACGGGCCGCGCCGAAAAAGCGCTTCGGACGGTGGAGGGCGTTGGAGTCCACACCACCGGAGAGGATCTTGCCGCTGGAGGGCATGACGGTGTTGTATGCCCTGGCCAGACGGGTCAGACTGTCGAGCAGGATCACCACATCAAACTTATGTTCAACCAGCCGCTTTGCCTTGTGCAGCACCATCTCGGCAACCTGAATGTGACGCTGGGGCGGCTCATCAAAGGTTGAGCTGATCACCTCGGCCTTGACGCTTCTGGCCATGTCGGTGACCTCTTCAGGCCGTTCGTCAATGAGCAGAACAATGAGGATGATCTCTTTATGGTTTTTGATGATGCTGTTGGCTATGTCTTTGATCAGCACCGTCTTGCCGGTACGGGGCGGGGCCACGATCAGACCGCGCTGGCCTTTGCCGATGGGAGACATGATATCCATCATCCGCATGGAGTAATTATCAGGCCCACGCTCAAGGACTATCCGCTCTTCGGGATGCAGTGGGGTCAAGTTGGCAAAAATAGTCTTATTCTTGGCGTTTTCAGGCGGCTGAAAGTTCACGCTGTCAACCTTCAGCAGGGCGAAATAGCGTTCACCCTCCTTCGGAGAGCGTACCAGCCCCTCGACACTGTCACCGGTGCGGAGATTTAAACGACGGATCTGAGAGGGAGAAACATAAATATCATCAGGACCTGGCAGGTAATTAAAATCCGGGGAGCGAAGAAAACCGAAACCATCCGGCAGCACCTCGAGCACGCCGTTTCCTCTGACCACACCATTTTTTTCCATCTCTTTGGTTTTGGTCTGGATAATCGCAAAGATCAATTCCTGCTTGCGCATGGAGCTGAAACCTTCAACCCCAAGCTCCTTTGCAAGTTTGGTCAGTTCATTGATCTTCATTACTTTTAGATCACTTAAATTCATCTGCCTCTTTTTCTCCTCAACTCAGGGTTATGGTTTATGAACAGTATTAACACCAGACATCCATTCCCGGATGAACCTGAACTAAATGGAGAATACGCCACAGGGGAATATCACTTCTCTCAGCTAGCGGAACAACAGGAGTGCAATGCCAGACACAATATTTTTCGAACAGCGTACTTAATCCGTTGGTTTCTTGCGCAATGTTTATAAAGACAAATCGGGTATATTCGGTATGCTTGACTTATAAGGATTAGCTTGATTTCAAATGAAATAATAAATTAGATTCGGTTATCAAAATCATATGATAACCGGATGATTTATGAGTTATAACGAATTCGTTGCTGTCGAATCTGGGAAGGATCAGGGAATTTGTAAAATTGATAGAGATATGATGTATTTCTCGCACACTGTCAAGATTTTTTAATGCATCATTTCATTTTTTCCCCCACAAAATACCCCCCAGATGCAGCAATTGCAGGGATGTTTCCGCCCAGCTGCCACTGTTATCGACCACATGACCGGCAAGCAGCGCCTTTTTCATTAACGGCCACTGGGTGGCCATGGCGCTTTCCGCCTCGGCAGATGAAACCTGGTCCCTCATCATGACCCGCGCCACACATTCTTCCCAAGTGGCATAGACCACGATGATCTGCGCAAAGATATCCTGCCAGTTTGCCTCGTACAGAAGCGGTACCTCGATGAGAAAAAATTTCCGCCCGTTCACCCGAACCTCATGCCGGATTTTTTCGAGCAGTTCATGGCGGACAACGGGATGGATCTTTTCGTTGATCTGCTGCCGCAACGACGCCTCGGCGAACAGGGCCTGCCTGAGCAACCGCTTATCGATGGTCAGGTCAGGCCGGATAAAAGCCCGGTCCAGGCCTGCAATCACCTGCCAGCACTCTTTGCCCGGCAGCAATAACTCATGCACAACGGCATCGGCATCAAAACAGGTGACAGAAAACCTGCGGCACAAAAATCGCGCAGCGTCGCTTTTCCCCGAGCCCATACCGCCTGTCACACCCGTCAGCACATACGTATCAGCCAACCCCTTCTCCTCATTCCCTTTTCCTGCGCCATGCCCCCAATGCCATCATACTTTACTTTTGTCCGGGACAAACCAACAAAATGCGCAAACAATGGCGTCTTGTCGGCAACAGTGGTAATCTCTGCTGTAAAAAAACCATCAACCCCATCGTTTAACGTGCGCAAGGATAGCCAATGGCTGACGAAACGGAACTGATCCTGCAGTGTATCTACTGCAGCGGCAAGGCAGAAATCACAGGCCGCTGAAGCAATGCCTCGGTAATCTGCACGGAGTGCGGAATGCAGACAGCGGTTGGCGCTTACCTGGACCAGATCGAACAATGGCGAAACAGAGCCTGCGCCTATCTCAACTGCCCTCAACCGGCCGAACCCTCAGCCGAGAAGAGGGAAAAGCTGCCTTAGGCCGTTGGCAATGAATTCAACGCCAACGGCGGCCATGAAAAGACCCATGATCCTGGTGAAAACATTGATGCCGGTTTTCCCCAGCACCTTGGCCAAGACGGGCGCCATCCGAAAACAGAGCCAGGTGAGAAGGGCCAGCACGACAATCACTGCCAGCAGGATAATATAATGCAGGCTGGAAGAGTAGCGCTGGGCATATAAAATAACCGTACTGATGGCGCCGGGACCGGCAAGCAGAGGCGTGCCTAGGGGAACGACTCCTCCGGTCTCCCGGTCAGCGAAATCGCTCACTTCCTCTTCGGTCTGCTTTACCTGACTCACCCTGGCATGCAGCATGGAAATAGCCATGAGCAGAATGAGGATGCCGCCGCCCACCCTGAACGAGCCGACGGTGATACCGAAAAAATCCAGCACCGACTCCCCGGTGAAAAGAACCACGGCAAGAATAGCCGCCACGGAAACCGCGGCCATCCGCCCGGTCTTTCTCCGGTCCTCATCGGCCTGTTCCGCTGTCAGGTTGATAAAAATCGGAATGGCCCCTACCGGATTGACAATGGCAAGGAGCGCGGCAAAAAATTTCAGATATTCATTCCAGCTTCCAGTTTCCATCGGTCTCCTGTGGAATTTTCCGCCTTAATCTGCATTGGACAGCGCCAGTCCCCGGCCCCGCAGATGACACATCATTTGATTCATTGCATGGCAGCGCCACACATCAACCCATCGGCATTTTGCAAAATGCCGTTCATGCCTGCCAGGGAAGTGCTGATAAGTGATCTTACCAGCACTGATGGTTTGCGGCAATTTTTCCCGATCATTCCTCTGTAAATATGGGAGGTCTGCTTTGCGCATGGCGTCCGCCGAGAGGGTCTCAGTCCTCCTGCTGCTTGTCGCCCTCAATTATGCCGGCCGTCATGACAAACTCCATGGCCTTTTCCAACGGCATGTCCAGCGGCACAACGGCGGACAGCGGCACAAGCGCCGTATACCCGCCTATCTGATAGCTCATCGGGAGATAGACAGCCACTCTTTCGTCACCAAGGCCTGCTCCGAGAAAGGACAAATCTTGGCGCGTCACAAATCCGACAAGCTTGATCCCGGTCTGCCCGACCTCCACCGTGACCACCTGCCCCGGCCCTCTGTTTTTCCCCTGGTAGAGAAAGGTGAGAAAATCACGTACCGTCCGGTAGATGCTTTTAATGAGGGGAACCCGGTAGATAAGGCTTTCTACCTTTTCAACCACTTTGCGGGCAAAGAAATTCTCCATCATGAGACCGATAAGAAAGATCATGCCAAGTCCGGCCACAACACCCATGCCCGGCCGGTACCAGCCCGCGGGCAGGGAAAATTCAAGCACCCCGCCCAGTACCTTCTCCGCCGTGGTCATCAGCCAGACAAACAGGTAAAGGGTCGCGGTTATCGGCAGGACAGCAACCAGACCGGTCAGGATTATTTTGTTCAATCTCCGGTAATAACTCATAAAAAAACACTCGAGCCTCATGCAAAAAAAATTAAGAATAGAAAGCCGGCAAAAACCGCTCATTCCGCCAATATTTTTCTGATTATAATCCCAATAGGGGTTGCCGGTAAAAATTATTTCACCGCGCCATCTTCTTCACATGGGAAACAAACACGGGAAATTTATCGCCGCAAGCCATAAGTTCAAGGGTACGGTTCCTTGCAGCAGAAGCAGGCATCAAATCCTTTGCCTGAATATGGAAGAAAGCTTGCAGTGATATGGGAATTAGTGTAAAAAAGGCAGTAATTTTCACCGGAAACCAGCAGCCATTATTTTTTACTTCCGGTATCCATCAGCAACAACCGGTATTGCCTTATTCAGTATGCCGGCCTGCGCAAGCTGTGAAAATTAATCCAATATGCCCCCGTAGCTCAGTGGATAGAGCACAGGATTCCTAATCCTGGTGCCGCAGGTCCGATTCCTGCCGGGGGCACCAAGCAAACACAGGCCGAAACCACTTGCCAAAAGCGGTTTCGGCCTTTTTATTTTCCCTTGATCTTTATCCCTGTTTAGCATAAATTAACAGAAAAGAGCAGCATTTTACAGAAAATTACGCCTCAAATTACGCCCAAAACGTATGGCACGAATCTCACCTCTGAAAAGAAAAAAAGGGATTGTTTACAAGGCAGAGATACGCCTCAAGGGTCATCCATACCTCTGCCAGACCTTTGACCGCCTTTCAGAAGCCCAGCGATGGGTCGAGGATACCGAAGCAACCCTGCGTTCCGGAGGTTACATCGGCGACACTCCGCCGGATGACATGGCCTTCGGTAAGGCGCTTGACAGATATGAACTGGAAGTTTCGAGTCAGAAACGACCCAATACCCGATCCAGGGAAATAACCTCAGCCAACACCTTAAGAAAAAATTTTGCCGGCTTGAGCCTTAAAGAAATCACCCCGGCCAGGGTGGCGTCTTTCAGAGACCAACGGCTGAAAACCGTGGGGCCATCCACCATCCAGAAGGATCTCGCCCTGCTCTCCCATCTCTTCACCATCGCCAGAACGGAATGGGCACTGGAAGTCAACAACCCGGTTGCCTCCATCAGAAAACCCGCCAAACCTGACGGCAGGTTGCGTCTGCTAAGCAAAGATGAGGCAAGACACCTCCTGGAAATCTGCAAAAAAAGCCGGAATGGAAAGCTCTACCCGTATGTTCAGCTTCTACTTCATACCGGCATGCGGCCATCCGAAGGTGCAGGTCTGACATGGGGCCAGGTGGACATCGACGCAAGGATCATTGACCTGACGATCACCAAAACCAAGCCCCGCCGCGTCCCCTTAACCATCATGGCCGTTGAAATATTTCTTCATGTCATGCCGGAAAAATGCGACAAATGTATGCCGATTTTCCTGCCACAAAACATTTCTTCCACTATCCGGCGGCGGCCAAACCTTTTTTTCCGTCGAGCCTTTGACAATGCCGTTAAAAAGGCAAAAATCGAAGACTTCCACATGCACGACCTGCGTCATACCGCGGCCAGCTATTTATTGATGGCCGGAGTAGACCTCCGGACACTGGCGGACATCCTGGGACATTCCACCATGCAGATGGTGCAGCGCTACACTCATCTTCTGGATGATCACAAGCTCAAGGCCGTTGATCGTATTGAAGGGCTTGGCCTGTAAACTCTGCATTTACTTCAATGAATCAGTGAATTTACTGCCGGCCTTGAATTTCACTGCTTTCCTGGCAGGAATCTTGATTTTCTTGCCGGTCTGGGGATTGCGTCCTTCGCGGGCGGCCCGTTCGGTAACTGAGAATGTACCGAAGCCGATCAGGGTCACCTTGTCACCTGCCGCCACGGCATCAGTGATTGCCGCGAGTACGCTGTCCAAAGCCTTCTCGGCGGCTGCTTTGTGCAAATCACAACCCTTTGCCACTTTTTCGACCAGTTCACCTTTGTTCATGCGCCCTCCTGTTTGAATTTGTGAGATGTTTTCATCTGAAAAACCGTACCATTGCTCAGATAGCAAAACCATCCCGTTCTTGCAAGATTATTCTGCATCAGCAGCTTGGCCCGTTTTCATGAATTCACTGATTTCGCGGGGCGTGTAATAACGAAACCGTATCCGCTTGCTGAGTTTGGCCGTGTAATCGGAAAAGGCCATGACAATTTCCCGGCCTTCTGTCATCAGCTCTTCGCCCTCCTCGTGGGAGATGCCGTCCATCTCGCCGAGTCTGGCCTTGAAGTGGGCATAGGCCATGTCAAACTGGCGCAGGATGTTGAAGAGCGTCGAGCCCAGCGGGGAATTGATCTTCAGTACCCGGGAGCCCCTCTCCTTGACCATATTGATCTTCTTTTCCTGAATCTCCTGCCAGGTTGGTTTTCCCTGTTTGCTGTCGCTTTCGTCGGCCATTTTTTAATCCCCCTTTTTATCGTGCTGAAATAATTTTCGCATTCCTCCTGATCCTATGCCGATGCCACAGGTCCAGCAGATAAACCGAGCCATACGGAAAGATCGCCGCCACCACCATGAGCATGGCGCTCTCGGCGGCCACCGGCAGCAGATGCGGCTTGATCGCGAAGAACCCGTAATATATTTTCTCCGCCCTAGACCCACAATGAGCAGCCACCTTCCAGATATTTTCCGGTGTGCTGACCCGAAACAGGATGAGATACACCACATAAACCAGAAAGGCCTTGAGCAGCAGGGACATGGCCCGGCCCATGAGCAGCGAGTTGATGCCCTTGCGGGTGATGTTGCCGACATAGTAGCGGCTGATGTAGCTGCACATTACGGTGTTGATGATCAGGGCGAGATAGGGGATGCCGCCGAACAGGATATGGCTCATGGTATCGAGTCGCTGGAAGACAAAGGGAAAGAGATAGAAATGAAAGACCGGAAAGAGCAGCACCAGAGCCAGCCCCTCGTGAAAGCCGCTTTTCATGCCGATCTTGAAGAAATCCAGTGTCCGTTCCAGGGTGAGGAACTCAGCCGGGATATTCTGGCCCTTGCTCTCGATCACATAAAATTGCTGGATCTCGGAGATGGCGCTGAGCAGGTCCTTTGGCTTATAGATCCTGCCGTTATCGGTGGTGATGATCTGGGCGTTGGTATCGTTTGTTCCCTTGCCGCTGTCCCGTCCACGTGCCATTTATGTCTTATGTCATATTAGCGGAAAATGATTCATAAACAACCTAATAGCTCTTTCCGGCGGGGATGACGTTTCAAAGGAGAAACCCTTGAGGCGTATTTGGCAGACTGTTGAAAAAATCGACATATTTCGAGCATATTCCAGTATTGTATGTTATAATATAACCTATTGAATTAACAGCAAAAGAGGTTATCATTGCGCGGCAATGACATTTGTCAGCAGAAGCTTTTAAGTTATGCCTCCCCAGCCTCCAGGGTTACAGAGATAGGGTATAAGGGAAACAAATGGGAGCTTCCTGTTCCGGCTGAAGTCGGTTTGATTTTGTCGTCTTTGTTCAAGAAACTCATGAGAAGAGATAAATTTCTTAAGGAAATTAACCAGATTGGCACATATTTTGTCAAGCAGGTTCCGCGCCAAACTGATGATCGTTTTCAAAAAAATCCGCCATGTCATCCTCCCCTATAAAATAGGTTCATTGAAGTTGGATAGTATGGTCAAACATAGCATTAACATGTTGAATTTTCAATAAATTTATAGAATCTTACGGACTTAATTTAATGACATTGACAACTAATACACATCTGGCACATAAAAAACTGATACTGATAGGAATCTTGCTGAGTGCAATCTTCTGGATTATCGAGGCTGCCACGCATATTTATATCTTTCACGACGGCACCTTTTCTCAACAGCTACTCAACCCGGAACCACACGAAGTCTGGATGCGCTCAATAGTAGTAGTTATGTTCATTGCGTTCAGCATTTATGCTGAATCCATCATTAATATTCGCAGGCGGGCGGAGGAGGCGACCAGACAGGCATACACAAAGCTCAATCAGGTTCTTGATACCGCGGCCGACGGGATGCGTCTGATTGACAAAGACTTCAAGATACTTCGGGTTAACGACACATTCTCGGCCCTAGCAGGCTTAGGCAAGGATGAAGCAATAGGGAGAAAGTGCTATGAGGTGTTTCGCGGCCCGTTGTGTCATTCTCCTGCCTGCCCACTGACCCGTATTCTCCAGGGCGAAGGGCGCGTCGAATGTGATGTTGAAAAAGAACGATGTGATGGCACCACAGTGCCATGTATTCTGACGGCAACTCCGTTTCGGACTTCCGACGGAAAACTACTTGGTATAATTGAGGATTTTAAAGACATCACCGACAGGAAACAGGCGGAGGCCGCCCTGTGGGAGAGCGAAAGACAAAAACAGACTATTCTGGACGCTTCAGTTGATGCGATTATGCAGATTGATACGGAGATGCGGATAGTTTGGGCAAACAGGACGGCCGGGGCTCTACTTAATGAAAAACCAGAGAATCTCATAGGACATACCTGTCATAAAATTTATCAAAACTCCGACACTCCCTGCCCTGACTGTCCATGCAAAAGGGCCTTGGAAAGCGGACAGATTGAGCATGGCATCAAGTATCAGCCGGCCATGAACGTTGTAGGAGAATCCTACTGGGAGGATTATGGGGTGCCGCTCAAGAATGAAGCCGGTGAAGTGGTTGGGCTCATTGAGATAGCCCGGAATGTTACGGAAAAAATGCAGGCCGAAAAGGCACTGAGAGAGAGTGAGGAAAAACTGGAGGGAATCCTTGAATCGGTAACCGATCTCATGATCATGGTGGACGAGAATTATACTATCATCTGGGCAAATGACCGGGCAGCTGATTTCTGCCGCACGGACCTGGTTGGTGCGAAGTGCTATGATGCTTACCATAAAAGTGATAAAAATTGTGTATCATGCATCGTCAAGGAATGTTTCAAAGACGGCGAAGTCCACGAGTTTGAGACGGAACTCGCCGGGCCGGATGGGGAACAGCGAGTCTTCTGGGCAACGGCGAGCGTGGCTGCGTATTATGAGGACGGCCGTCCCAGGGCGGTTGTTGAATTTCACCGCGATATCACGGAGCGCAAACAGGCTGACAGGGACATCAAGACACTCAAACAACAAATGGAGTTCATCCTTGGAGCCACAAAAACCGGTCTCGATATTATTGATTCACAATTCAACATCAGATACATCGATCCGGAATGGAAAAAGCTCTATGGCGATCCCGCTGGAAGAAGATGTTATGAATACTTTATGGGCAAAAACGAAATGTGCCCTGGTTGTGGAATTCCCAAGGCCTTGAAAACAAAGGTCATTACCGTCAGTGAAGAAATTCTTGTTAAGGAAGGCAACAGACCGGTTCAGGTCACTACCATACCGTTCCAGGATGAAAAGGGGGAATGGCTGGTGGCTGAAGTCAATGCGGACATCACGGAACGTAAGGAGGCTGAAAATCGCCTGACAAAAAAAAAGGCCGAGCTGCAGCGTCTTTCTCTCCGTCTTGTCGAGACGGAGGAGGCCTACCGCAAATCAATCACCCGTGAACTGCATGACAAGCTGGGTCCGCAGCTTACCGCCCTGGGCATCAATCTCAATATCCTGGAGAAAAGCGGCCGGATTGCCCAAGATTCCTCCCTGACCATGCGCATATCCGACTCTATCGCCTTGTTGGATGGAGTCAACGAGCAAGTGCGGGACATCATGGCGGATCTCCGTCCTCCTGTGCTGGATGACTATGGCCTCGATGCGACCCTGCGCTGGTATGGCGGACTTTTTTCACAGCGGACAGGGATTAAGGTGGAAGTTTTCGCTCAGGATCTGCCGCGATTTTCTATGGCAACAGAACTGGCGCTGTTCCGGGTTGCCCAGGAGGCCCTGTCCAATGTGGCGAAACATTCCGGGGCAAGCGAGGCCGAAATTCATTGCCATGCCGGCGAGGGCATTCTTCTCCTGGAAATAACGGACTATGGCAAAGGATTTGCTTTGGGAGGGGATGATGATAACAGATCCGGCATGGGCCTCATATCCATGCGG
>ENA-ORXD01000833-ORXD01000833.1-sediment-metagenome-genome-assembly--contig:-NODE-833-length-32515-cov-10.416795_pt1 | contig 32515 bp, 30 predicted proteins | sample MGYA00237862_ERZ511471 | MGnify/ENA metagenome assembly ERZ511471 | reverse complement strand
TACCCCTTCGGTTCCTGGACCTTCTTCAGCATCTCGTAGAGCTTTTCTTTTTCCGTCATAACCCCAGGGCCTCCCGTATCTTATCTTCCCTGAAACCCACGATGACCGTGTCCCCGATGACGATGGTGGGGAAGGAACAGAGCGGGTTCAACCTCCTCACATCCTCGAGAATCGCCTCCCGTTCTTCTCCCCTCAATAAATCCACATCGACAAACTCATAGTGCACCTCGCAGTCGCTCAGAAATCTCTTTGTAGCATTGCAGTGGCTGCAGGTGCTCAGGGTGTACAGTTTCACCTCTTTTTCGTTCGGCATGAGAATCTCCTTTCACCACATCTATTGTGCCTGCCGAGTCGTACTGCCACGCGGTACTCATCATTCGTGAACGTAACGCCTTAACAATATGATTTCTACAGGAATTGTCAAGCAAATTCAAGGGCTGCGATCATCGGACCCGCCCGTCGCGTAAATATCTCCTTGTGCAGGTGCCCGGCAATGTAGTAACTTCCGGACATCATGCCGCTATGAGGCATGGAAGGTATCGGCAGCCATGGACAAGATCAGAGAGCAGGATATCATCCTCGATTCGATAACCGACGGCGTCTTTACGGTTGATCACGACTGGCGTATCACCTCATTCAACAGGGCCGCCGAAGAGATAACGGGCGTGCCGCGCGAAGACGCGATCGGCCAACTGTGCAAGGATGTCCTGAAGGCCGACATCTGTGAGGGAAACTGCGCCATCAGGCAGACCCTCGAGACGGGGGAGCCGGTGCGGGATCGGGTTGCCACCATCATCAACGCCGAAGGGGAACGCGCCCCCGTGAGCATATCGACCGCCCTCCTCCGTGACGCCGGGGGCAGGACCATCGGGGCCGTGGAGACCTTCAGGGATATCAGCCTCGTCGAAAAGCTGCGCAAGAGGATCGAGCAGCGGTATACCTTCGAGGATATCATATCGAAAAACCACCGGATGTACGAGCTGTTCAACATCCTTCCCGATGTGGCGGACAGCATGAGCACCGTCCTGATCGAGGGGGAGAGCGGGACGGGGAAGGAACTCTTCGCACGGGCGATCCACAACCTGAGCCCCAGAAAAGACAAACCCCTCGTCATCGTCAACTGCGGGGCCATGCCCGACACCCTCCTCGAATCGGAGCTGTTCGGCTACAAGGCGGGGGCATTCACGGACGCGAGGCGGGACAAGCCGGGGCGCTTCAGGCTCGCCGAGGGGGGGACGATATTCCTCGACGAGATCGGCGATATCTCTCCGGCCCTGCAGGTGCGCCTGCTGCGCGTCCTGCAGGAAAAGACCTACGAACCCCTCGGCGCGGTGAGGAGCGAGCGGGCGGATGTCCGCATCATTACCGCCACGAACCACGACCTTCTCGACATGGTGCGGCAGGGGAAATTCAGGGAAGATCTCTACTACCGGATCAACGTGATCCGGCTGGAACTCCCCCCCCTGCGCGAGCGGAAGGAGGACATCCCCCTCCTGGTCGATCACTTCATCAAGACCTTCGATTCCGTCCAGAACAAGGGGATCGAGGGGATCTCCGACGAGGCTCTCGCATCCCTCATGGCCTACGACTATCCCGGCAACATCCGGGAGCTGGAGAACATCATCGAGCACGCCTTCATCCTGTGCAAATCGAAGATGATTACCCCGGCGCACCTCCCCGAACCGGTCCGCGGCCCCGAGGCCGCCGGGTATCCGGAGGGGATGGAAATGAAGACCCTCAAGGACCTGGAGGCCGCCTTCCTGCTCAATGCCCTGAAGAGGAACGACTGGAACCGTCTGAAGACCGCCGGAGACCTGGGCATCCACAAGAGCACCCTCTTCCGCAAGATCAGATCCCTGGGGATCGAGATACCGGAGCGGAACCGGTCGTGACGCCTCCCCGGACGGTGTCCGCCTCAAAGGGACCCGCATAAAAGACATCAGTAAGTCGCGTAAATGCGACCTATTTCTTGCCGAACAGTCGCTATTCTGCATTCTTTCGTAAAGCCGTTTCACGATCTTCCATCACAACTTCCCGCATTAACTCGCCTTTTATGCATGCGGCGCGACGCCGTCTTTTGGCACGGTACGTGTAAGTGTTGTGAGGGGTAAAGAAGGAGCCGGAACATGAAACTTGCCGTGCCTCTCTGGAATGATTGCGTCTCAACGGTCCTGGATTTCTCCGAGTACCTGCTGGTCGCCGACTGCGAATCAGGGGAGATACTCCACCGGTCCGTCATGAATCTCGCCGGGACCACCGGGGCGGAGAAGACAGCGTGCCTCAGAAGCCTCGGCATCCGCGTACTCCTTTGCGGGGCGGTTTCGCGTCCCCTGGAACGGATGATCGCGGCGGCGGGGATAGAGATCATCCCCTTTCTGAGGGGACACGCGGATGCCGTGATCAATGCCTATCTCTCGGGGCACTTGTATGAGCCGGGATTCATGCTGCCGGGATGCCGGCAGGGAGGATACGGTCCCGGGAAGGGAGCGGGACGCGGAAGGCGCGGCGGCCGCGGGAGCCGGGGCAGAGGCGGAAGGAGATGGAACGTATGAAGATCGCGATCACCTCGTATGGAGAAGACCTGCAAAGCAAGATGGACAAGAGTTTCGGCAGGGCCAAGTGGTTCGTCCTGGCGGATTCGGAGACGGGCGCGTTCGAGGCCCACTCCAACAAGCAGAACGTACATGCGGCGCAGGGAGCGGGCATCCAGGCCGCCCAGAACGTAGCCAATCTGGGGGCAGAGGCCCTTCTGACCGGAAACGTCGGCCCCAACGCCTTCAGGGTGCTCAGCGCCGCGGGCGTCAGGATGTTCATCGTCAAAGGGGATGTCACGGTCGGAGAGGCCCTGGATGAATGGAAGGAGGGAAACCTCCGGGAGACAACGGAAGCAACTATTGAAGGGCACTGGGTCTGATCCCGTGCCGCTTTGTTAAAGGAGGTGACAGCAATGCCGAGAGGAGATGGAACAGGCCCGCAGGGACAGGGGCCGAGAACAGGCCGTGGAATGGGACCGTGCGGAACAGGAGCACAGCAAGTTCCCGCGCCTGAGGAAAATATGGGATTCTTCCGGAGAATGGGAAGAAGGTTGGGTTTCGGCCGATCCGGCCGGGGTCGTGGAATGGGCCAGGGCCGCGGTATGGGTCAAGGCCGTAATCGTTAGAACGCGGGTGTTCTGAACCAACGTGGAGCACTCAATACGAATATACCAAGGAGGTGTACATCATGCCAGGTGGAGATAGAACGGGTCCCGCAGGGATGGGACCGATGACGGGAAGAGGCGCGGGCCTCTGCGCCGGATATCCGGCGCCGGGATACGCGAACGCCGGCTTCGGCCGGGGGTTCGGGCGCGGCCGCGGTGGAGGCTGGGGCCGCCGCAACTGGTTCTACGCAACCGGCCTGACGGGCCGGCAGCGGGGCGCCTATGGATATCCGCCCTACGGAGGAGGAGTGCCATATGCCCCAGGTCCCTATTCCTATGGCACGGGTCTCTCGAGGGAAGACGAGCTGAATGCCCTGAAAGGCCAGGCGGAATACCTGGAGGACTCCCTGGAGGGGATCAAAAGGCGAATGGGAGAACTGGAAGGAGAAATCAAAGGAAAATAACCGGTAAAAAGCGCCGGCATGGGGGCTTCTCTCTCAGCATACTGACAGAAACATTCCGAGCGCTGGGAAAGAATGCCGGGATTGGCAGTTCGCCAGGCGGTTTCATGCCCTGTGCCGGCGCTTTTTGACACCCTGCAATCTTGCACTACCGGAGCAGGATGCTTACCTTTGTAAGGTACGTTCCGAACAACGCAGCCTTATACTTTTTCAGGAAAGGTGTATGGATATGAAGATAGCGATTACAGCGACAGGGCCGTCCCTGGACGATCAGGTTGAGGCCCGTTTCGGCCGGGCTCCGTATTACCTGTTCGTTGACACGGATACCATGGAATATGAGGCCGTGCAGAACCCGAATGTCGCGGCAGGCGGCGGTGCCGGCATCCAGTCGGCGCAGCTCATGTCGGACCACGGCGTCAAACATGTCCTCACGGGAAACTGCGGACCGAACGCGTTCCAGGTCTTCTCGGCGGCCGGCATTCAGGTTATTGTCGGCGTGAGCGGAGTTGCCCGCCAGGCGGCGGAGCAATTCAAGGCGGGGTCCCTCAAACCGGCGGATCAGGCCAACGTGGCAAGCCACCACGGAATGGGAGGCGGTCGAGGCATGGGCGGAGGCCGCGGAATGGGAGGCGGCCGCGGCATGGGAAGGAACCGGACATCGTGAAACTGGCAATTGCAAGCGGCAAGGGCGGCACCGGGAAGACGACGATAGCCACCAACCTCGCCCTCTCTCTCGCCGATACGGGAATACATGTCCAACTCCTGGACTGCGACGTCGAGGAGCCGAACTGCCATATATTCCTGAAACCGGAGATTGAAAAGACCGGGCCGGTCACGGTGGCGATCCCGGAGGTCATCGAAGAGAACTGCACGGGATGCGGCGTCTGCGCGGATGTGTGCGAATTCAAAGCTATTGCCGTCGTCAAGGGAAAGGTCCTCATATTCCCCGAGCTCTGCCACAACTGCGGCGCCTGCACCCTCTTCTGCCCCGAAGGCGCGTTCAGGGAAGTCCCCCGGGAGATCGGCGTTATCGAAGAGGGAAAAGCCGGTGGAATCGACTTCATCCACGGATTGCTCAATATCGGCGAGCTCATGTCCCCGGCAGTGATCGGCGCCGTCAAGAAGGCAGGCGGCACGCCGGATGTCCTGATCATCGACTCTCCCCCGGGGACGTCCTGTCCCGTCATCGAGGCCGTCAAGGATGCCGAGTTCGTCCTCCTGGTCACGGAGCCCACCCCCTTCGGTCTGAATGACCTGGAGCTTGCCGTGGGAATGGTGAGGGAACTGGGTATCCCCTTCGCCGTCGGTATCAACCGCGCCGACGTGGGCAACGACGAGGTGAAAAACTATTGCGGGCGGGAACAGATCGAGATCGTCCTGGAGATACCGGACGACCGCAGGATCGCCGAGGCCTACTCCCGGGGAGAGATGGTCGTCCGCGCGCTGCCTGAATACAGTAAGACATTCAAGGAATGCTGGGCCCGCATCGTTGATCTCCACAATCACGCGACCCAGGCAGGAACCTCTGTGGGAAAAACGGAAGCGGAAGGGTAACACTGTGAAGGAAATCGTCGTCATCAGCGGGAAAGGCGGGACGGGAAAGACCAGTATCGTCGCCTCGTTCGCGGCCCTGGCGGACAGAAAGGTCCTGGCGGATTGCGATGTGGACGCGGCCGATCTGCACCTCGTTCTCAACCCGACAATCGAACGCCGGGAGGAGTTCAGCGGCGGCAAGAAGGCGACCATACGGGCGGACGATTGCATCGCCTGCGACCGCTGTATCGAGGAGTGCCGTTTCGACGCGATCAGTTACGCGGAGAGCTCGGATACACCCCGTGTCAATCACATCTCCTGCGAGGGGTGCGGAGTCTGCGTCCGTGTGTGCCCCGTCGAGGCGGTATCCTTCGAGCCGGTCGTCAACGGGGAGTGGTATGTCTCCTCGACAAACTACGGCCCCATGGTACACGCCAGGCTCGGGATCGCGGAGGGAAACTCGGGAAAGCTGGTGACGCTGATCCGCCGGGAAGCCCGGTCCATCGCGGAAAAGGAAGGACTGAACTATATCATCGTGGACGGCTCGCCCGGCATCGGGTGCCCCGTCATCGCCTCCATAACAGGGGCCGACCTCGTCCTGGTGGTCACCGAACCGACCCTCTCCGGCCGGCACGATCTCCTGCGGGTGGTGGACCTGGCATCTTTCTTCAGGATCCCCGCCCTTGTGTGCGTCAACAAATGGGACCTGAACCCGGAGATCACCGAACAGATCGAAAAGGAAGCGGAAGAGCACGGCGTCAGGGCGGCGGGAAGGATCCGCTACGACAGGGCCATCACGGAGGCCCAGATCATGAAGACCAGCGTCGTTGAGTACACCGGCGGCGCCGTCTCCGGCGATATCAAGGCCGTCTGGCAGAACGTGGTGTACGCACTCGGGTAGAAAGGATCGATACGGTGAAGATATACCTGGACTGCTTCCCCTGTTTTCTAAGGCAGGCGCTCGAGGCGAGCAGAATCGCGGGGGCCGGCAAGGAGACTCAGAGGGCGGTTATGGACCGCGTGATGGCAAGGCTGCTCGATATCTCCGAGAAAGAGACACCTCCACGGATCGGGAGCATGATTCACGATACCGTCAAAAGGGTGACCGGCAACAGCGACCCCTACCGGGAGATAAAACGCCGTCACAACGAGCAGGTGCTCGATATGGAAGAGGAACTCACCACCCTCATTACCGGATCGTCCTCTCCCCTCTCGGACGCCCTCAAGCTGGCCGCCGCGGGAAATCTTATCGATATGGGCCCCGAACGAAGGTGGCACAAGATGCGGGAGATATTCCGTGATTTCACGGAGAGGGATCCGGCGCATTTCGACTGCCCGTCATTCGATACTGCCCTTCGTAAAGCCGGCACACTGCTCTACCTGGGGGACAATGCCGGGGAGATCGTCCTGGACAAGATCCTGATCGGGGTCCTCCTGCGGGAGACAAACCTCGATATTACCTACGTCGTGCGGGGCGGTCCCGTCATCGACGACGCCACCATGGAAGACGCGCGGTTCGTCGGCATGACCGACCTCGTCAGGGTAATCGATACGGGGGTAGCCTTTCCCGGCACGGTTCCGGAGGCGTCTTCCGGGGAATTTCTCGATTACTATACCGGGGCGGACCTGATCCTCTCGAAAGGCCAGGGGAACTACGAATCGCTCAGCGACGAGGACAAAAACATCTTCTTCCTGCTCCAGACAAAGTGCCGCGTGGTGGCCGATAAGATCGGGTGCGGGGTCGGAGACATCGTCCTGCGGCCGCGGCGGGGAGACCCCGCAACGGAGAGAGAGGTGCGATGAACCGGAAGCCGTACACCTTCGGGCCCGTGCCGTCGCGCCGTCTCGGGCGGTCCCTGGGGATCGACTTCGTTCCCTTCAAGACCTGCACCTACGACTGCGTTTACTGCCAGCTCGGGCGGACCACCGCCAAGACGGTGGAGAGAAGGGAATACGCCCCCGTCGCCGCCGTGGTTCGAGAGGTGGAAGAAAAATTGAAGACGATTTCGCCGCCCGACTATATCACCCTGTCCGGATCGGGGGAACCGACCCTTCACAGCGGCATCGCCGACATCATTGCGGGGATCAAGAAGATCTCAACCGTTCCCGTGGCGGTCCTCACCAACGGTTCCCTGCTCTGGATCGATGAGGTGCGTGACGCGGTCTCCGGCGCCGACCTCGTGCTGCCGTCGCTGGATGCGGGGAGCGAAGAGACGTTTGTGCGGGTTAATCGCCCCCACAGCGGCATTTCTTTTCACGACATGGTGGAGGGACTCCGCACCTTCCGGGAGGTATTCAGGGGGCCGGTATGGCTGGAGGTCTTCATCACGGGCGGCGTAACCGACACGGAAGACGAACTATCGCGAATAAAGGATCTGACGGAGCGGATCGCGCCGGAGCGGATTCAGCTCAACACGGCGGTCCGGACACCGGCCGAGGCATACGCCGGCCTGGTCCCGAAGGAACGGATGGATGAGATCTCGGCCTTCTTCGGCGGGAATTGCGAGGTGATCGCGGATTACAGAGGGGTACATGGCCACGGCGAGTTTTCCTCCACCGGGGAAGATGTTCTCGAACTGTTGCGATTGCGTCCCTGCTCCGTAGATGATATATCGGCCGGGCTGGGTCTCCACCGGAATGAAACGGTCAAATATGTCCAGGAACTGATGGACAAAGAGTTGATATGGATGGAGGAGCGCCGGGGGAAACGGCTCTACTCCGGATACCGAATGACAAAAACAGAAAGGGAAGATGAAGCATGAGCGCAAAGAAGAGCAATACTCCCGACAGTCTGAATACCGTCGAGGAGAACAAGAAGGCCAGGGAAGAGCAGGAGCAGAAGACCCTCTCCGACCGCCTGGGCAGGATAAAACACAAGATCATGGTACTCTCCGGCAAGGGGGGTGTGGGAAAGAGCACGGTGGCCGCAAATATGGCCGTATCGCTGGCGATGGAGGGGAAGAAGGTCGGCCTCCTGGACACCGATTTTCACGGGCCGAGCATCCCGACACTCCTCAACCTCGAGGACAGGCGGCCGGGGAGCGACGGAACGGCGATCCTCCCCATCGAATTCAGCGAGGGGCTCAAGGTAATGTCCATCGGGTTTCTCCTCCCCAACCGGGACGACGCGGTGATCTGGAGAGGCCCCATGAAGATGGGTGTCATCAAGCAGCTCCTGACTGAGGTGAACTGGGGGGACCTGGACTACCTGATCATCGACTTCCCCCCGGGGACGGGGGACGAGCCCCTCTCCGTGGCCCAGTTGATCCCCGGCGCCGACGGCGCCGTCATCGTGACCACCCCGCAGGACCTGTCCCTCAACGACGTGAGAAAGTGCATTAATTTCTGCAGGCAGCTCAGCGTCCCCGTTCTGGGGGTGGTGGAAAACATGAGCGGCCTTATCTGTCCGCACTGTCATAAGATGATCGATGTATTCAAAAAGGGAGGCGGAAAGACGATGGCCGGCGAGATGGGGGTCCCCTTCCTGGGGAGCATTCCCATCGACCCCCAGATCGTTGAAGCCTCCGACAGCGGAAAACCCTTCGTCTATCATTACGCCGGGAGCGAGGCCGCCGGGGCGTTCAGGGGGGTGATCGAACCCCTCCTGGCGATGAGCAGCGATACCAAGCCCGAAACCAGAACAGCTCCACCCGAAAAGGAGGGGAACAAAGGCATGTGCAGGATAGCCGTACCGGTCGTGGAGGGGCGTCTTTCTCCCCACTTCGGCCACTGCGATGAATTCGCGATCTTCGACGTCGATCTCGAAGGCAAAAAGATCGTCGGGCGGGAGACCGCCCCCGCCCCCCCGCATGAGCCCGGCCTGCTCCCCCGGTGGCTTGGAGAGAAGGGAGTAAACGTCATCATAGCGGGCGGCATGGGGGCGCGTGCCCAGGAACTCTTCGCCGAGCGGGGAATCGCCGTCTCGGTGGGCGCCGGCTCCGACGAACCCGAGATGATCGTGGCGGCATACATGGACAACACCCTTGAGCTGGGAAGCAACATCTGCGACCACTGAGACGATCCATGAAGACCGACAGAGCGATCGAAGAAATCATGCTGGGGATGGTCCGCGAGAAGGCCGCGGAGATGTATTCCGAGACATTAATAGAGCATGGAGTCAATCCGCCCAACTACGGCGCGATCGAGAAGTCCGACGGGTACGCGATGGTAACCGGCCCCTGCGGGGACACCGTCGAGATGTTCGTCCGGATGCGGAACGGAACGGTTGAAAAAGCGACGTTCACGACGGACGGCTGCATCTTCAGCATCGCCGCCTGCTCCGTCGCCGCCGAGATGGCGGAGGGGAAGTCGGTCTCCGGGTGTATCGGCATCAATCAGAGCGCCGTCTTGCGCCGCCTGGAGAAGATGCCGGCGGACCATGAGCACTGCGCCCTCCTGGCCGCCATGACCCTCCAGAAGGCCCTGAGGGAGTACATCGGCAGCAGAGGTAAGAAGCGGGAAGCAGCGGCTGTCGAGACAGGCGAATAGCCGGGAAAGGAGCGGAACCATGACAGGGATCACAGAGGTCGACAAGGTCGAGATCGTAACCCTCCAGGACAATTATATCGAGATGACCGCCCGGGACAACAGCGCGGTGGTCTCGCGGGCCGCGGCGATCCGGGACGGCGAGATACGAAATTCGGTCCTGGCCGAGCACGGTTTTTCCGCCGTCGTCAGGACCACGGTGGGCAGCTCCACGCGGACCATGCTCTTCGATTTCGGGTTTTCCCCCATCGGGGCGGCCTATAACGCAAAGATTCTCGGCGTCCCCATGGAGGAGGTCGAGGCGATGGTCCTCTCGCACGGTCACAGCGACCATACCGGGGGGATCGCCGAGCTGACCCGCATGATCGGCAGGCCCGGGATCGGGCTCGTCCTCCATCCCGCCGCCTTTATCCGCGCCCGCTACCTCAAGTTTTCCGAGGTACTGAAGCCGCGCTTTCCGAAACTGACCAGGGAATCGCTGGAGGCGGAGGGGATCGAGGTCATCGAAACGACAGACCCCCGCCCTCTTCTGGACGGCCAGGTCCTCTTCCTGGGAGAGGTCGAGCGCACGACAGACTTCGAAAAAGGATTTCCCATCGCCTACCGGGAGAATCGAAACGGTGAGGAGGAATGGGACCCCATCGAGGACGATACGGGCATCGCCATGAACGTGAAAGGCAAGGGTCTCGTCGTCCTCTCCGGGTGCTCTCACTCGGGGATCGTCAACACCGTGGCCCACGCCCGGAAGGTTACGGGAATCGAAAAGGTGCACGCCGTGATGGGGGGATTTCACCTCGGCGGCCCGCTCTTCGAACCGGTCATAGAACCCACCACCAAGGGGCTCAGGGCGTTCGACCCCGACTATGTCATCCCCTGCCACTGCACGGGGAGGAAGGCGATCATGCACATGGAGCAGGCGATGCCGGACCGGTTCATCTTCAACATGAGCGGGACCCGTCTCACCTTCTCCGCCTGATGCGGACCCCTTGAAAACGCCAGCCTAATCATGCGGATACCTTCCTCTTGCATGGTATACGCATGAGCGCGTCCGAGCCCTTCCCGTCACTTCCGAATTCCGGCGGGCACACCCCCTCCATGATCATCGATACCCGTTATCATATGCTGCGGTCATTATCCCATTGACTTAAAAGACTTTTTCATGATAATTATCGAAGGGACAGATACCACGGCACCTTTTTGAGAAACAGGGGCCGATGAGTCGGAGGCAACGGAGGGGGACTCCGCCATGAAACTCCAGACCAAATTGCTGGTTCTGTACGCCCTCAGCGCGACTTTCATCCTGCTCGCCTTGGGAGGTTCCCTCTACTGGAAACTCCGGGATCAAAGCCTGCAGTCGATCCAGACAAACATATCAAACGAACTGCAGTATGTCGACTTCGCCCTGACCACCTTCTTTAACGAGGTAATATGGGATCTCAACGTCCTGACGGAAGACGAAACGGTCCGCACGCGCGACGACAGCGACTTTACCACCTTCCTCGACGCCGACGAGAAGACGTTTGTCTACCGCATCGGGGAATCCGAACAGAGGATTATCGATCTCTTCAACAATTACCGCCGTACGCACCCCTATGTCAATTCGGTCTACATGGGGAGGGAGAACGGAAGCTTCGTGCGGTCCCACAAACGCAGACGTCCCACCCGTTACGACCCGAGAGACCGTCCCTGGTATGTCCTCGCCAGACAGAATCCGTGGAAGGTCATGAAGACCGAGACATACCCGTCGCTTACGACCCCCGATGTCAATATCGGCATCGTCAGGGCCCTCATCGATGCGGACGGCGAGTTTTACGGGGTCGTGGGCATCGATGTCACGCTGGTCAACCTGACGAACTATATCGAACATTTTAATACCAGTTCCCTCGGAAAGATCCTCCTTACGGACGGAAACGGCCTGATCCTGGCGGGATTGCCGGAGGATATGCTTTTCAAGAATGTGCGGGAGTACTCGCCCGATCTCCCGGGAATATTCACGAAACCGGAACCGTGGTTTGCCCCTGTTACGATCCGGGATAAGGAGTACTACGTTTTCTGTATCAACTCCACCGAACAAGGTTGGAAGATCGCCGCTCTCATCCCTTCCCAGACCATCGAACAGCAGATCATGGGGCAGATTGTGATGACGGGATCAGGGCTGCTGATCGGGCTGGCATTGCTGAGTATCCTCACCCTGATCGGACTCAGGGCATACGTGGTGCGGCCGTTGCAGCGGTTTACCGACGAAACGGATTACATCGCCCGGACATCGAACCTCGATCGCCGCATCGATATCGTCTCACACGATGAGATCGGATCACTGGCGCACTCCTACAACCAGATGATGGACACCCTCAGCCGCACCGAGGCGGATCTGCGCACATCGGAGAAACAGTACCGCGACATCTTCAACAACGCCGTCATGGGGATCTATCAGATCACACCCGGCGGGGCATATCTGAGCGCCAACCCAACCCTCGCCCGGATGTTCGGTTTCGAGACGCCGGAAGAGATGGTGGCCGGCGTCACGGACATTAAGCGCGAATTTTACGTCCACCCTGAAGAACGGGAGCAGCTCAAGAAACTCTTTGAAGAGAAAGGCGTCGTCAGGGGGTTCGAGGTCGAATACCAGCGCCGGGACGGGTCGCGATTCTGGGTATCGATCCACGGGAGGGCCGTGCGCGATGAGAACGGAGAGATCCTCTACTACGAGGGAACGATCGAGGATATCACGGACCGCAAGCAGGCGGAGGCCGAGCTGGCGATATACCGCGAACATCTGGAAGCGCTGGTCAAGGAACGAACGGCGGAGCTCGAGGTCGCCAAGGAGCGGGCCGAAGCGGCCGACCGGTTGAAATCAGCCTTCCTGGCGACCATGTCCCACGAATTGCGCACCCCCCTCAACTCGATCATCGGGTTCACCGGCATCATCCTCCAGGAGATGGTCGGACCGCTGAATGACGAGCAGAAAAAACAGCTCGGCATGGTCCGCGGCAGCTCCCAGCACCTCCTTGCGCTGATCAACGATGTTCTCGACATATCCAAGATCGAAGCGGGACAGCTGCAGGTGGCACACGAACCGTACGACCTGCGCCGGATCATCGAAAAGGCCGTGGAGAGCGCGCGCCCCCTCACCGACAAGAAGGGACTTGACCTGATCTGCACGATCTCCCCCGGCATCGGAACCATGACGGGGGACTCCCGGCGGGTCGAACAGGTCCTCCTGAATCTGATCGGCAATGCCGTCAAGTTTACGGAGAACGGCTCGGTGACCGTGGAATGCGAGCCTGAAGTGGACATGGTAACGATACGGGTCATCGATACCGGGATCGGGATCAGAGAAGAGGACCTGGAGACGATTTTCCAGCCCTTCCAGCAGATCGACTCGGGATTGACCAGGAAATATGAAGGAACAGGGCTGGGATTGTCGATATGCAGAAGACTGGTGGAACTGATGGAGGGAACCATCCGGGCGGAAAGCGTATGGGGCCACGGAAGCACCTTCGTGTTTTCCCTGCCCACGGAAAGGAACCCCGCATGAAGGGAAAAATTCTCGTCATAGAGGACAATGAGCAGAACCTGTATCTCACCAGGTTCATCCTTGAGCGGAGTGGGTATGAAGTCATCACGGCGCCGGACGGTCGATCGGGGATCGAGGCGGCGGCCTCTCTCAGGCCCGACCTGATCCTCCTGGACATCCAGCTGCCCGTCATGGACGGGTACGCCGTCGCCCGCATCCTGAGACAGGATCCGGACCTTACCGGCATCCCCATCGTCGCGGTGACCTCCTACGCGATGCCCGGCGACCGGGAAAAGACCATCGAAGCCGGGTGCAACGGGTATATCGAAAAACCGATCGACCCGGATACGTTTGTGACACAGATCGAACAGTATCTGCCCCCAGGGACGAAAGGGAAGCGACCATGAAAACTCGAGCCCTGATTGTCGACGACAACAGCACCAGCCTGTACATGCTGGAAACCCTCTTGAAAGGGCACGGGTTCAAAGTGACTGCGGCGGCAAACGGCCGGGACGCCCTGGATAAGGCCCGCCTCGATCCTCCGGACCTGATCGTCACCGACATCCTGATGCCGGTGATGGACGGGTACACCCTGTGCCGGGAATGGAAATCGGACGACACCCTGAAGCAGATACCCCTCGTTTTTTACACCGCCACCTATACCGAATCGAAAGACGAGGAGTTTGCCTCGAGTCTCGGGGCGGACCGCTTCATCCTCAAACCCGAGGAACCCGACATATTGATAAACATGTTACAGGAGGTCCTGGAAGAGAACTACGCGGCACGGCAGGCGGGGGCAAGACCGCTCGGCGAAGAGATGGAATTCTTCAGACAGCACAACGCGATCCTCTTCAGCAAGCTCGAAAAGAAGATGATGGACCTGGAGACCGCCAATCGGGATTTGAGAGAGATGGAAGAGCGGTACCGGCTGAGTTTCGAGAATGTGACGGATGTCATCTGTACGGTCGACACCGACCTCACGATCACCGATATGTCGCCGAGCGTTCAGAAATTGCTGGGGCATACACCATCCGATTTCATCGGCCGATCCGCTTCCGACCTGAGACATATCCTGACACCGGACTCGTTCGATCGGATTGTCGCCGAAGCGCGGGCGACACTTCAGGGCGAAACAACCCTCGCGGCGGTCTATCAGTTCATCACCAGGGACGGGGCACTGAAGGACGTCGAGGTCAGCAAATCTCCCATGATCCGCGACGGCTCGATTATCGGCGTCATCTGCGTCGGCCGCGACATCACGGATCGCAGACAGGCCGAGGAGGCATTACGGGAGAGCGAAAAAAAATACCGCCTGCTGGCAGACAACGCCAATGACGTCATCTTTGTACTGGATATGGACCTGAATTATGTATATGTCAGCCCTTCCATAAAGATTCTGAGGGGATACGAACCGACAGAGGTATTGCATCAATCGCCCTCTCAGACATTGACGCCTTCCTCCTGGAAGATGGCCACACGGACCCTGTCCAGGGTCATAGAACTCGAAAAATCCGGCCAGCAGGAGTTCCCCCTCTCCCGGACGCTCCAGCTGGAAATGAAGAGAAAGGACAAAACGACCGTGTGGACGGAGGTGAAATTTTCCTTCATCAGGGATGAAAATCAGCAACCGGTGGGCATCCTGGGTGTAACCCGCGACATTACCGACCGCAGGCGGGCGGAAGCGCGTCTGCAGGAAACCCTCGATACCCTCAGGAAGGCGGTGGAAACAACCATCCAGGTGATGGTGTCAGCCGTGGAGACACGGGACCCCTATACCGCCGGCCACCAGCTCCGGGTCGCGGACCTCGCACGCGCCATCGCCACGGAGATGGGGCTCCCCCGGAACAAGATCGACGGCATCTCCATGGCGGGCTCCATTCATGACATCGGGAAGCTGTCCGTTCCTGCCGAACTGTTAACCAAGCCGGCAAAACTGACAGAGGCCGAGTTCGCCTTGATACAGGAACATCCGTTGAAAGGGTACGAGATCCTCATGAATGTGGAAACCGACTGGCCTCTGGCGGAGATCGTCCACCAGCACCACGAGCGGATGAACGGCTCCGGCTATCCGAGGAACCTGAAGGGGGAAGAAATCTTAATCGAGGCCCGCATCCTCGCCGTCGCCGACGTCGTGGAATCGATGGCCTCCCACCGGCCGTACCGCTCGGCCCTTGGGGTGAATGCGGCCCTGGACGAGATTGCCAAGAACAGAGATATCCTCTACGACCCGGAGGTCGCGGACGCCTGCCTGCGTCTCTTCCGTGAGAAGAGATACAAGCTCGAATGAAACGTTTCCGATCCGTATAAGGGGGGAGCCCGCATTCTCTGGGAGAATGCGGGCTGAGGCCAAGGCGGTACGATGGAAGGTTGTATGGCCTTCTCTGTTATTCACCTATGCCTGTCGACGCATTCATCATACCGCCTCTTCCAACAAAATCGTGTCGTCCTGACACAATACCCGATCGATATCGAGGAGGATCTTGACCGCCCCGTCCAGCTTGGCCATGCCGAGGATGAAGTCGCTGGTGAATCGTGCCCCGAAGGACGGCGTCTCCTCGATATCCCCCGCCCTGATGTTCAGAACCTCCGAAACGGCATCGACGATGATCCCGATCTGCACACGGCCGCGGTTATGCGCCACCTCGACCACGATGATGCAGGTTCGGTCGGCGTAGTCAGCCTCATCCATACCGAACTTCAACCGCAGATCTACCACGGGGATCACCTTTCCCCGGAGATTGACCACCCCTTTGACAAATCCCGGCGTCTGCGGCACCGACGTCACGGACATCATCCCGATAATCTCTTTGACTTTCAGTATCCCGATCCCGTACTCCTCGCCGGCCAGTGAAAAGGTGAGATACTTCCCTTCTGTTTCCACACCCTGCTGCCGGATTTCCTGCGCCTGTTCGCTCATCCCATCCTCCTTAGAAATCCTGAAATTCCGCATCATCCAGAGGGATGACCTGATCCGGTTTTACTTCTCTCCTCTGCGCGGCGACGGCCACTTCTCTGACGGATACGGGAAGCGCTTTTCTCTCGGGTCTCTCCAGGCGTTTCAACCGGCGGAGCCCCACGCCACCGTTTCCGTTGCCATTGCCATTGCCGTTCCCTCCGATGGTCTCCAGAAGCTGGCTCGCGATATCCTTCAGCTGGGCCGCCTGGGCGTTCATCTCTTCCGAGGCGGAGGCGCTCTCTTCGGCGTTGGAGGCGTTCTGCTGGGTCACCTTGTCCATCTCGGCGATCGCCTTGTTCACCTGATCGATCCCCTGGGCCTGCTCCGCCGACGCCGCTGCGATCTCGCCCACGAGCTGCCCCACCTTGGCGGCGCTCTTCGTCACCTCCCCGAACGCCGTGTTGGTCTTCTCCACCAGCTCCGACCCTTCCTTGATCTTCTTCACCGACCCCTCGATGAGGTCAGCCGTGTTCTTCGCCGCCTCGGCGGCCCGCATCGCGAGGTTCCGCACCTCGTCGGCCACCACGGCAAATCCGGCCCCCGCCTCTCCTGCACGGGCCGCCTCAACCGCCGCGTTCAAAGCCAGAAGGTTCGTCTGAAAGGCGATCTCGTCGATGGTCTTGATGATCTTCGATGTCTCTTCGCTCGCCTTGGATATCTCTTCCATCGATCCCGTCAGTTCCGTCATGGACTGATCGGCTTGTATTACCACCTGGTTCGCGTCCTTCATCAGGCTGTCCGCCTGGTTGGCATTGTCCGCGTTCCGTCTCGTCATGGAGGACATCTCTTCCAGCGACGATGAGGTCTCCTCGATGGCCGAGGCGGATTCGGCCGCCCCCTCCGCCAGGGACTGGCTCGTCGATGAGACCTGGCTGGACGCCGAGGCAACCTGATCCGCCGCTCCGTTCAGCGTGGCGACCGCGCTCGTGATCGGCCGGGTGATTCCCCGGGAAAAATAGAGCACGGAAAGAACGGTCAGTGCCAGGAACAGGCCGCCGATGATCAGGATAAAGTTCCGCATGGAGCGCGCCGACGCGAGAAACTCGGCCCTGTCTTGTGTCACGGCAACGCTCCAACCGGTCAGCTTGAACGGGGTGAAGGCCGCAATCTTGGGGGTTCCTTTGAACACATACGACTCAACCCCCGATTCATGGGCGAGCATCCTCTTGGCAATTGCCTCCATCCCGTCTATGTTATTTACATCCACCTTTAGAATAAATTCGCTGTTGGGATGCGCGATGGTTATACCTTCCTGATTGACGATGAAGGGATATCCCGTCTTGCCAAGTTTCGTGTTTATGATGCTCTCAGATAAGAATTTAATATTCAGTATCGCCGCAAGCTCCCCGACCAGTTTTCCATCCCTGGAATAAACGGGGAAACAGACCGGAACTATGGGATTGCCGCTCACCTTTGAGATAAGCACCTCACCGATATTCGCCCTTCCTTCGCGGGCTGCCTTGATGTAGCCCCGCTCCGCGACGGACGTGCCGGCGAGTTTTCCCGTCTTATCGGCAATGATAACCCCGTCGGCATTGGCCAGGAAAATATCTTCATAATCACTCCCCAGCTTTTCTCCCATGCGGCTCATTACATCGTTTGCTCTCCCGATCTCTTCGAAAGCGGCGGCGGCACCCTGTTCTTTCACCTTGCTGGCCGCCTCGACGACGGCGTCGTTGATGGAGACCTGCGAGGCTATTTTCATCTCTTCCCGCATGACGAGATCGGCCATGGAGGCGACATCGCGGGCGACATTAACGGCCTGCTCCCTTGCAATGGTCTCGAGGGCGCCGGATGACTTTATAATGGAAAACAGGCCGACGACCACAAGGGGAATCAATACGACGATGACCCCTCCCGTAACAAGCTTGAACCCCAGTGATTTCTTCTTCATCCCCATCTATTCATAACCTCCTGTATTTATATTATTTTTTCATTCATATGATCGATCATGTCCCGGAGTTGATCGATATTGAACGGTTTTATCATGTAGTAGCTGATACCCTGTCTCCGCACCTTCTTCTCCAGCTCCCGTGAATTATGCCCGGTCATGGTCACGACATGGACCTTCGGATTGATCTCCTTAAATTCTCGGATCAACCGGTACCCCGGACCATCGGGCAGGCAGATATCCAGCAGCACCAGATCAAACGGCTGCGCCCTCATCCGTTTCAGGGCCATAGTGCCCGTCGTGACCCGTTCGGGCCGGTATCCCCACAGGGAGAGCGCCTCTTCGAGAACGGTCGAAAAGAACCGATCATCTTCAACGATAAGAATCTTCATCAGGTACCGACTACCTTATTATAAATAACTGTACACCGCGGTTTTCAAGGCAGGACAGGGCAAAGGACGTGCCATGCGCGAGCAGATGTCTCTATGTTATTGTAATATATAGACTGTTTTGGTTATCGCTCTCGATTAACCGGCACTGCGAAAAAGAATGAATGGGTCGCAGGTGTGACATAACAGGAGGGATATGTTGCGTAACTATACGGAATACAGATATTTTTCACCTTTGTTGCAGGAGTGAACCATTCTGTCGCTATAGTAACTCATAATTTTTCATCTTACGGAAGAGCGTGTGCCGGGAGATACCCAGGGCCTCCGCCGCCTTCATGCGGTGCCATTGCTTTCTTTCAAGCATCCGCACGATAAGGCCTCTCTCGTACTTTTCCAGTTCCGCGGTCAAAGTGCCGCCAACCGCATCGTCCACGCCCTTACCACAAACCGGCACGACCTCCAATCCTTGTGAGGCTGTTGATATGAAATCGAGGCTCTGAATCGTCAGATACCGGTGCAGGACATTTTGCAGTTCCCGGACATTTCCCGGCCACTCATGACAATACAGGGCCTCCATGATCTTGCCGGGAACCTGAAGCGCCTTGCCCCCTCCAGCACTTCTTTTGAGAAAGTATTCTACGAGGAGAGGGATATCCTCCCGCCGTTCCCGGAGCGGAGGAAGGGTGATCGGCACGATATGTATCCGGTAGAAGAAGTCCTCTCTCATGATCCCCTGCCTGACATGATCGGCAAGATCCCGGTTCGTCGCAGCTATGATACGAAAATCGGAATATTTCACACGCGCATCGCCGAGTGGAGTATACCCCCCTCCTTCGAGCGCCCTGAGGAGCTTTACCTGGATGTTCATTCCGAGATCACCGATCTCGTCGAGAAACAGGCTGCCGCCGTCGGCCAGATCCAGATACCCGTGCGTGTCGACGTAGGCCCCGGTGAAGGCCCCTTTCCGGTGTCCGAAGAATTCGCTCTCCAGCAGGTTCTCGGGGATGGCGCCGCAGTTGACGGGGACGAATTCTCCTCCCTTTCTGCTGCTCGTCTCATGGATGGCCCTTGCTGCCAGCTCTTTTCCCGTCCCCGATTCGCCGTAGATAACGACGCTCGCATTCGAACCGGCCGCTCGCTGAATGAGCTCGTACACCTCCTGCATGGCGTCGCTCTTCCCGATGATCGCCCCGAAACGCCAGCGGTCCTTCATCGACGACTTGAGACTCATGTTTTCCCGTTCCAGACGATCTCTCTCTTCCCGCTCACGAATCTCCTGCAGCTTCCTCTCGGTGATATCGCGCGACGAGGTCATGACCGCCTTCACATCGCCCCTCTCGTCAAATTCAGGTGCCAGCAACCAGTCTATCCATATTCCGTTGGGAAGCATGAACTCTATTCGATTCGGCTTCCCTGTGTCGAATACCTTGCGTATAGCCCCCTCCCAGCAATCAACGAGCTCTTCGGGAAATCCAAGCTCCCTGTGTGTCTTTCCTATAAATTTCCGGGAGGGGACCCCCGTATCCCGTTCTATCCCGGGGCTTGCGTACAGATGCCGGTATTGGCGATCGAACCGCAGAATAGTGTCAAAAGAATTTTCCGCAAGGGTCCTGAACATCTCCTCGCTCTTTTTCAGCGCTTCGCGAGCTTTGACCCGGGCGATCGCGGATCCTACCTGTGATGTAATCGATTCAAGGGCCATTCGTGAAAAAGAGGGCACTTCTTCCATGGTGTGTGATGCCGCGTTGAGACACGCGATCATACGCCCCTCGTGATGAATTGGAACAATTGCAATGGACCGGAGTCTTTCACTCAACTTGGACGGATTCAAATCACTATCGCCGGCCAAGTCCTCATACCGGCAGTACACAGGCTTCCCCTTCTCCACCAACCGGATATTGGGAGAATTCCCGGAGTAGTATGATGCCTGCTCAACAAACTCCTGCGACAATCCACTCTGATATATGAGCTCTAATCCGCCTGTTTCCTCATCGACCAGGTACACCCCCACGCAGTCCATCCGGGAGAGTTGCATTGCCGCCTCGCCGCACGCCTTCAATACCTCGTCCAGCCGCGCCAGTCCGTTGAGCCGGGCGACAAGATCATGCTGTCCCCTTGTCAGCATCTCAGACTGTTTCTTCTCGGTGAGATCGAGGAGCGAGGCGATGATGCGCCCCGTCTCGGGGATCATCGAAATAGTCAAGAAGACATGCCTGATTCCCCCCTCCTTGGTGAGAAAGCGGTATTCGTAGTTTCGCCGGGCAGAGGGGTCACCCTCTTTTCTCTTCTTATTTTCCCTCAGCATCCACTCGAGATCCGCTTCATGCGAAAAATCCATCCACCGCTTCTTCCCTTCGATCTCTTCCCTCGAATACCCGGACAGTTTCTCGAACTCCGTGTTGACCAGCGATATGGTCGCATCTCTCTCGACGAGGAAGGTGGCGTTCCCGGTTGTCTCGAAGATCGTCCGGTACAGTTTTTCGCTCTCCCGGACCTTCTTTTCCGCTTCTTTGCGTTCTTTGATATCCCGTGCAACCCCTATCCGACCGATGTTGCTCCCCTCGCCGTCAAAGAGCGGGGCTCCCCTCACTTCTACCGGGATTATTTTTCCGGTCCGGCCCTGTATTGCAATATCATACGAGGTTATTTTTTCCGTCCCGACGACAGCTTTGAAAACTCTTCGCGCCTCATCCCGGTATCGGGGAGAGACAAGATCCGTGAAGGGACGGCCGATCATATCGTCGAGGGAATATCCGACAATCTCCTCGATACTCGGGCTGAGATACGTCAATTTTCCGTCACGGTCCGTCGTGTAGACGATATCTTTCAATACCTCGATGAGTTTCCGGTGCTTTTCCTCGCTCTCGTGGAGCAGCGTCTTCGCGTCTTTCCATTCCGTCACATCACGCAAGGTCTCGATCGCCCCGATGACGGTACCCGAAGCGTCCCGCAGGGGAGACGCCTTCGCCCACAGGTAGGCCCCCTTGCCGTTGTAGACCCAGGGAATAAATGAGGCGCCGGAGATCGAACCGTCTCTTCGCACGCCGCCGTCGTTTGCATCACCCGCGAGCACACGTTCAATGAGTGTCTGATGCGGTCTTCCCCAAATCGCGATAATATGGGCCTCCAGGGTTTGCCCGATCACATCTTCTTTTTGCACCCCCGTCATCTTTTCCATGATCCGGTTCCAGGCGAGAATCACCTTCTTCGAGTCGACGGCAAAGACGGCGTCCGGAATGTATTCGGCGATGTACCGGAGCGTATCGAAAATCTTCCGATTACTGGATTGTCTAGTGACTTGCATGCATAAGCCTCTTTTCGCAACTGATCCTGCCGGCCCCGTGAAAAGGTCCCCGTTTCTTCTTGTCTGCTTCTCCCTGAAAGATCACGCCCGATCCATTCAATTTCCATGCCAGCCCAACCGTCGTCTTCTCTTTTCCTGTGAGACCTTTTCATGCCGGATGATGTGTCATTATTTCATTGACTCGCGCGGCCGTTTTCTCCTATACTCTCTCCGCGCTCTTATCGAAAATACCGTTTTCCTTACACTTTCATATTCCCTTGATGAAAAAGAATGTTCTTAAAAATCAGGCTGGCTCAACCGGAGGAGTGACAGATATATGGTATCCTGGAAGAACTGGTGGCTCGCAGCCACACTGTTTGTACTCGCGGCCGTGCCCGTGACGGGCCTCACAGAAGAACCGGGCGGCACCCCGCAGCCCGCGGAGATCACGGAGACCTTTTTCCTCCCCCTGGGCGAGGCGGAACGGCAGGTCGCCCGGGACGCGCACGCCCTTGCAGCCCTGAGGCACGCGAAGGCCGCCGAGCTGCAGCGCGCCTACCTGCGGGACGGCGACATCAAGAAGCTGTACACCGCACTCAACACCGCCGGCGAGGCGATCAAGCTCGATTCCAGCCAGCCCCGGTACTGGGTCACCCTGGGGAGTATCCATACCGAGCTTTCGCGGTTCAATATCCTCCGGGCGAACGAATACGCCCAGGACTCGTTCCGCCAGGCCCTCGAACTCGACCCCGGCGACGCCCCGACCATGGTCCTCCTGGCCGTCTCCCTCGCCAGGACCGGCGAGTATGAAGAGGCACTGGCGTTCTTCGAGCGGGCGGTCAAGACGGACATCCTGATGCTCAGCGCCGACATCGCCCGGTGGATGAACTTCTGCTACCTGGCGGACGCCCACACCAAACGCGGCACGATCTTTTACGAAGATATCCAGAACGCCCACCCCGAGTACTCCTACCTGAATCTCTACCAGGCGGTCCTCTACCGGGCCCATTTCGACTACGAAAGCGCCCGCCGGGAGCTGACGCAGCTCCTGGGGCGCGGCGACGCGGACCAGACGGCGAAGGAGGCCGCGCGCAGGCTCCTTGCCGAACTGGATGAGAAGGGAGGGACAAACCGATGAAAAGAATCGCGCTCATCACCCTCTTCCTTCTGATCCTCCTTACCGGAATCGGCTCGGCGGCCGTCACCACCGAAGAACTGGCCGAGCGGGCACGCCGCGGGCAGGAGCTGTTCGATGCCTCCGCCCTCGAACGGAACAGGAAGGTCGAGCAGATCATGGCGTACCCCTCCAGGTCGCCGCTCGTGAAGGAGCGCGCGGTCAGGATAGTACAGGCGGAGTTCCTCAAGCAGAGCAGGGAAATCCACCTCAAATACCGCGAGCCCTTCATACAGCGGGTCATAGCCGAAACGAACGACTCGCTGCCGGAGGGGAAGAAGGTACGGACCGGCCTGGGATCGGACATCTACCTGAGAAACGAGGTGACCGGCCGGGTAGAACTCGATGCGAAGGGCAGGAAGATCCTCAATCCCCGGCACAGGGGGATGCAGGGGGACCTGGACCTCGGGGGCGATTCGCGGGCGGTGCAGCGCCTGGAGGAGACCTTCGCCCGATACAGCGACATCTATCTCCCCCCTGAAGGGAACCGGCCCCACGGAGGCGTGGTAACCAGTAACAGCATGGACGCGCCGGGGTACCGCGACTTCGGCGATGTGGAAGTGACGATCAATATCTCCGGGGAGGCCGATCCCCCCGGCAGCTCCGCCCACCAGACCCGGACCCGGATGGACGCCTTCTCCAAGGAGACGTATGTATCGGTCGGCATGAGAAAGAACCAGGCCGGGCGCAGTCTCGTCGAGACCAACGATCACATCAAGAAGGCGGCAAAGGGGTTCGCCGCCCCGGCGTCCGATCTCCTCGGCTGGGAGGGTGAGAAGACCCTCCAGGGGATGAGCAAGGGGACGTTGAAGTCGATCGATTCCGGCGCGGTGAGCGACGCCCAACTGGCAAAGGCCCTGGAGGAGTCCGGGTACCGGGGGGATGTCGCCGCCTTCAGAAAACAGATCGAGAGGCTCAAAGAAGGCCACCTGCATCAGGGCGTGGGGCTCGGGGAAGACAGTATCGAGGCCTTCCAGAAGGCGTGCCGGAAGACGGCGGATCAGGCCCTGGACAACGCCCGGCAGCAGTTTGATTCTCAGAAGGCGCAGGTGCAGGCGCGGATAGAGACGTACGAGGCCAAGATCAAGTCGGGCGAGCTCTCCGGGGATCAGCTGGAACGGTACAAGAAGGTCTCACAGCGTCTCAGGAACGAGCTGGTCGATTCGCAGGTCAAGATCGAAGAGACCGATCTGGCGAACAGGACGAAGCTCGAGGGGGGGACATACGATGACTATTACCGGAAGGATGCCCTGACCGGCGCCGCGCCGGTTGTGCCGGATTCGAAGATGACCCGAATGCAGGCGGTCAAGGAGGGTCTGAAGCCCGGTCTCCTCGACGTCGCGGGGTACGGCATGTCAGCCTACACCGTCTACGACAACATCGCCCGGATGCAGAGGGGCGAGATATCCCAGAACGATGCGGTCATCGGCATCACCGCTGAGGTGATCGACACCGGCTTCGGGATGGTGACCGACGTCGGGACGGCGGCGGCCGTCGGCTCGATCGGGACCGGCACCGCGGGTGCGGCGGCGACGGTCGGGGTGCCTCTGGTCGTCGCAGCCGGGGCCGCGTACGCCGTGAGCGCGGCCGTCGAGGAGGGCCTGAAGACCTTCGAGGCGCTCAAGGACGAGGAACTCGCGGAACAGGTCGCCAAATCGAAAAAGGAGGAGGTTATCAACCGCCTGCAGCTCCAGGCCGAGCAGATGCTCAGGGAGGGAGAGGCCACCGGCAACTGGCGCTTCTTTGCCAGGGCTGACGATATCGTCGATTCCCTGGAGCGGATGCACCGGGTAACGGGCGACGACGACTTCAGGAAGACCTTCGAGACGGTCTATAACCGGGTAACCCGGAAGAAAGAGGACCTGGAGGCGAAGTACCACTGCTCGATCTACGCCCTGCAGCGCACGATGGAAGCGGCCAGGGCGGCTGAAGAACCGGTCAGGGAACTGAAGATCAGGGCCTCGCGGACCCTGATCGGCGATCAGTCCGGCACTTACAGCCTCACGGTGCCGGAGGGGTTCGAGGGGCCGTTCACAGTCCGTGTGGCGGGCGGGGGACTCGAGGTCAGCAGGTCGGACGATCCCCTGCGGGGGCGATTCCGCGGCACGCCTTCCGCTTCCGACAGCACGCACACTATTTCCTTCCTTGTGAAGGACGCGAACGGCCGCAGCGCCCGGGGGACGGCCACCGTCACGGTCCGCGGTCTCGACCCCAAAACCCTGGCCAGCATGAACAAACCAAAAGTTCAGCTCTATACCGCGCCTCCTCCCCGGCCCGCTCCGTCTCAGGGCGAGCCTGAAGAGGAAGGACCGGATTACAACCAGCAACTCTCCACGATCATGAAAAATTATCAGCAGGAATCGAAACGCATCCAGGACGAATACACCGCCCGGACGCAGGCGATCAAGCGGCAGTACGGCCAGAATGTCTCGAGGTCCCCCGCTCCGTCCCGGCCCGCCGCGAGCCCGCCGAGACAGGCGGCAGTCTCCCCGGTTGCCCCGGGAGAGAGTGCTGCTTCGAGATTCGTGGATGTAATCCATTACAGGATCAGATTCGAACGGACCTCGGAGTACGGCGACAGAGGGCTGACCGAGCACGCCTTCGACAGACCCGTTCGTGAAATGGGAGACAGATATGACCAGCCCTTCCGGCTCCAGGGCAAGACGGTCTACACCACCCGGAGCGGCGTCACCGTCCTGGAAAAACTGGTAAACAAACAGGGCGAACGAATGACCGTTTCCGAAGAGCGATGGGCGATCGGAAGATCGCTGCTGATCCAGTAAGGACGGCGGAATCTCGCCTGAGCAAGATACGAAGCAATTTCCGGAAAAGGGGGACCGTATGAAACTCAGAAAATATGTTTGGCTGACCATGGCGCTTGTCTCTGCCGGTCTGTGCGGCTGCGCAACGGTGTACGAAAAAGTCGAACCGGTCGCGAAGGTGACCCACCTGCGGCCGGAGATACAGCAGACCGCCCAGGTCTCCGCCGGCGGGATGATGATGCAGGTCCAGAAGGGGGACCACTTCACCGGGTATCAACTGGATCAGGAGGTCAGGGACTCGGTCCTGGGCAATTCATGCACGGTATCCCCGCAGGTACTCGTTCTAACCTATCAGGACGATGAGTTCTACTACGGGATATCAACGAAGAACTTCGTCAAACCCGCCCCGCTCAATGCACAGAAGGCCTATCTCTCGACCTGTCCCTGCGGGGTGAAATTCTCCAAGAACGATCTGAAGGCCGTTGCCGTTGTCTTCATGCATATGAGCGGCGCCGGCATAAACAAGCTGGGCCCCGGCAGTATAGACGATGACGCGAGGCCGGTCCTGAAACCGGTTCCGATGATCGATATCTACGCCCCGGACTTCCTGCGGAAGACGCTGAAGTTCGACTCGTTCGCCGACGATTTTCTGGCCCTCCGCTACATGGAGGAGCGGGGGACGCCAAACGGGTACGACGCCCGGGGGAACCCCGTCAACGTGCCCCCCGAGGTGACCGAGCGGATATACGAGTTCGATCTGCAGGCCTCCAAGATGATCGCCGTCCAGGGGGCGCAGGTGGAGATCATCGAGGCGAAGCCGGACAGGCTGGTGTATAAGATCGTCCGGCCGCTGTCCGCCGAGTAACCGGATGCTGCCACCCCCCTGATGTATCCCCCCGGGGAGGGTTGTTTGACCGGCCTCTCAGGTGAATGACCGTAACCAAAGGACAGAGCCAATGACCTATGATGAAATCGTTCGATTCCATGGGCACCGGTGTCCCGGCCTCGCCATGGGATACCGCATGGCGTCCGCGGGGCTCGAGGCGCTGGAGTCCGTCCGGGCGGAAGACGAGGAACTCGTTTCGATCGTAGAGAACGACGCCTGCGGCGTCGACGCCCTCCAGTGTCTCACAGGCTGCACCTTCGGCAAGGGGAATCTTGTCTTCCGGGATTACGGGAAACCGGTCTATACCATCTACTCGCGGGCCACCGGCAGGGGAGTACGCGTCGTCTATCACGGCGCAGGAACACCAAAGGAGGCACGAGCCGACCGCAGGGCCTACGAAGAGTGGGTCCTCTCCGCCCCGCAGGAAGAGATGCTCTCGGTCACCCCCGTCTCCGTCCCGGAGCCCGAACCCGCCAGGTCCGTGCGGTCCGCCATCTGCCCGCTGTGCGGCGAGGCCGTGATGGAAACCCGCGTCAGAGACCTGGGCGGGAAGACCGTGTGCATCCCCTGCTTCGAACAGCGCCGGGATACCGAACCGTTGCCGTGAGACCGTCTTCGGTCTTCCGTGGCACCGGAAACAGGCGCACCCGTCACTCTTGCGCGGGACCAGGCCTCCGGCAATTCAATCACAAGATTACTGAATGTTTTCAGCTCTATACGGTGCCGCATTTGACTTACAGGCCCGTTTCTGGTATGGTTCTCGAAGTTCTTATCCCGGGGGAGACGAAGAGAGTGCGATACCGGTCTTCGGGGTGAACGTGCCAGGGTGGAAAGTTGTACCATCAGTTATACTGAATTCTTCCGGTAACACGCACAACCAAATTTCACGGGATTCTTTAGCCAGCCTTTTACCCTCACCCCAGAGCGAACAGGCTCCGGTCCGATGATCGACCGGTCCCCGTATCCTGTTGCCAAGAGCCTGAGAAACAAACCGGCCCCCACGCGGTGTGGAAATACGGACCGTTTGTCATGCCGGATGTGATCCGGCATCCGGCCCGTTTCCGGGCCAAGGCGACATGATCATAACGACGGGTTTCGGGCCGGTGCAGAGGAGAAGCGTATATGACAGACACGGAACAGCAGATTCCGGCGATCCGATTCGACACGGGACCGTCTTCGAGGGCGCGTCTCGGATTCGTGATCCTGGCTACGGACGAAACGAGCGAGACCGAGCTGTTCCGCATGACGCCCCCCGGGGTCGGCCTCCATTTCAGCCGGATCGAATTCCCCGGAAGGATCACGGCGCAGAACCTCTCGGGACTCATGGAGGGTCTGGAACGAGCCGCGTCGCTGCTGCTCCCGGCCAGCGGGGTGGATGTCGTGAGTCTCCACTGCACATCGGGCAGTCTGATCCTGGGAGAGGAACACGTCAAGCGGCGGCTCGCGCGGGCCTGCCCGGGCGCCGTACCGACGACGGTCGTCTCCGCCCTCGTCCACGCGCTCGAGAGCCTTAAAGTCAGGGCATTCTCCCTGCTCACCCCGTACACGGATGATATCAACGAAGCCTTCGCGAACTACTTTACCGCCCGGGGATTTCATATGCCGAGCATACGGGGTATGCGGCTCGGGACCGACTCCGAGATCGCCCGCGTCAGCCCGGAGACCATTGCCGCGTGGGTTGAAGAGGCGGACCACAAAGACGCCGAGGCTCTTGTCATCAGCTGTACCGGGCTCCGCGCCGCCGGTCTCGCCGGCACGCTGGAAGGGCGCCTGGGGAAGCCGGTCGTCACGAGCAACCAGGCCGCCCTGTGGCACATGCTGCGGAGCGCCGGCCTGGAGGACCGGATCCCGGAACTGGGCGCCCTCTTTATGAGACAGCATTCGGATTCGTAACAAAAAAACAAACGAGGAACAGACAGATGATAACCTGTAAATTCGGAGGAAGTTCACTGGCAAATACAAAGCAGCTTGAAAAGGTGCGCGCCATCGTCGAGGACGATCCCCGCAGGCGCTATATTGTCGTATCCGCACCCGGGAGAGACGGCGACAAGGGCGAGAAGGTGACCGACCATCTCCTGAACATCGCCACGGAAGGAGACCACTTCCGCGAGGCGGGGAAGGACATCTCTCCGAAACAGAGCTTCGAGAACGTGGTGGGGACCTTCACCCGTCTGGCGGACGAGAGCGGGATAGACGGGGAGGATCTGCTCTCCGATCTGAAGGACGATCTGAACCGCACCCTCGATCCGGACAAGCGCCTCGACTTCCTGGCCTCCCGGGGCGAACACTACCACGCGAAGCTGATCAGCCGCTACTTCCGGAAAAAGGGGATGCCCGCCCGTGTGATGACGCCGGAGGAGATAGGACTCCTCGTGAGCGACGATTTCTCCAACGCCAGGGTCCTGCCGGAGACGTACGACAACCTCAGAAAGCTCCGCGCGCTGGACGGGATCACCGTCATCCCGGGATATTACGGGGTCACCAGGGGGGGCGATGTGGCCGTCTTCTCACGCGGCGGATCAGACCTGACGGGGGGAGAGGTGGCCTACGCCATCAACGCGGCCGTCTACGAGAACTGGACTGATACCGATGGGGTGTACCAGGTCGACCCCCGGCTCATACCCGAGGCGCAGGTGATCCCCCGCCTCACCTACAAGGAGATCAGGCTGCTCTCATCCAAGGGCTTCAACGTGTTTCACTTCGACGCGATGATCAACTGCAAGAAGCGCAATATCCCCATCCACATCCGGAACACGAACAATCCCTCGGCCGCGGGGACGCTTATCGTCTCCGAACGGGTGCCGGAAGAAACCGCCGTGGGGATCGCCCGCCTCGACGACGTGGCGTACATCTACCTGGAAAAAGACGGCTTGGGCGAGGTGATCGGCGCGACCAAGGATGTCCTCGATATCCTCAAGAAGCACGCCGTGCGTACGTATCACTATCCCACGGACAGGGACGACCTGGCGGTGCTGGTGGACCAGAACGACCTGACCGGCAACGCGAACATCATCCGCGACGAGATCGAGCAGGCGCTCGATCCCGACGTCCTCGAGATGTTCTACAACCTCTCGGTCATCTCCCCCGTGGGGATCGGGATGAAGCAGAATCCCGGCATCCTGGCCCGGGCCGCCGCGGCCCTGAAGGATGAGAATATCAGCATCGAGATCGTGGACCAGGGGCCGGGCCAGATCAGCTTCCACTTCGGGATACAGAGCTATTACGCCGACACCGCCCTGCGTGCACTCTACCGGAACCTGATCGTCGACGGTCCTCCCTCCGGATAACAGCCCCTCCCCCTTGAGGTTACAAATAAGCTTGACAGGCCTCTCAAATGAGAGTATATCTTAATTAAGAATAAATACTATTTAAGATAAGGTCTCATTGTGAAGCCATCCCCTGCGGATAAAGAGCTCCAGAAACGGATACATGACATCGGGGAAGTTCTCAGGCAGAATGGTCTCAAACTGACCCACCAACGCCTCGAAATCGTGAAAGAAGTTGCCAGATCGAGCAATCACCCCGATGCCGAGACCATATATCGAGGCGTGCGCGAGCGACTGCCCACTGTTTCTCTCGACACGATTTACCGGACACTCTGGCTCTTGCTTGACCTGGGTCTGATCAATGCGCTGGGGCCATCGCGTGAACGGGTCCGGTTTGACGCGAACACGCAGCACCATCACCACTTCGTCTGCAGGCAATGCGGCGAAATCCACGATTTTTACAGCCCGGAGCTCGACCGAATGGAAGTTCCGGAAGCGATCCAGACCCTGGGCCGGGGGGAAAAGATGAACGTGGAAGTCCGGGGTCTCTGCCATCACTGTTTGAAAAGCAGGATGGAACCGTAAATCTCAACACGTAAGAAGGGAGGGAACACTATGGCCGATAAGAAAAAAACCCTGACCACCGGTTTTGGAATGCCTGTCGACAATGATCTGAACTCAGTGACCGCCGGCCCGAAGGGACCGGTCCTCGTGCAGGATATACATCTCTTGGACAAGTTGGCCCATTTCGACCGGGAGCGGATCCCCGAGCGTGTGGTACACGCGAAGGGAGCAGGCGCGCATGGGTACTTCGAGGTCACCCATGACGTAACCAAGTACACGCGGGCACAATTTCTCTCGAAGATCGGAAAGAAGACGGAGGTCTTCGCCCGTTTTTCCACCGTCGGCGGCGAGAGAGGGTCCGCCGACTCGGAGCGCGATCCCCGGGGGTTCGCCCTGAAGTTCTATACCGAGGAGGGGAATTACGACATGGTGGGCAACAACACCCCCGTGTTCTTCATCCGCGATCCGCTGAAGTTTCCTGACTTCATTCACACCCAGAAACGCAATCCGGCAACCAACCTCAAGGATGCGGATATGTTCTGGGACTTCCTGTCCCTGACCCCGGAGTCCATCCATCAGGTGACCATCCTCTTTTCCGACCGCGGCACGCCCCGGAGTTTCCGCAATATGAACGGGTACAGCAGCCATACCTACATGTGGTACAACAAAAAGGGCGAGCACTTCTGGGTCCAGCTCCACTTCAAGACCGAGCAGGGGATTCAGAATTTCACCGGCGAGGAAGCGGAACGCATGCGCGGCACCGATCCGGACTGCGTCACCCGCGACCTGCACGAAGCGATCGCGAAAGGCGACTACCCGTCCTGGCGGCTCGAGGTCCAGATCATGACCCCGGCACAGGCAAAAAAGTACCGTTTCGATCCCTTTGACATCACGAAGGTCTGGCCCCATGGCGACTTCCCGCCCATGGACGTCGGCCGGCTGGTGCTGAACCGCAATCCGGAAAACTATTTTGCCGAAGTCGAGCAGGCCGCCTTCTCGCCCGGCAACTTCGTCCCCGGCATCGGTCCGTCGCCGGACAAGATGCTGCAGGGCCGCCTCTTCAGCTACCACGACACGCATCTTCACCGGCTCGGGCCCAACTATCACCTCCTTCCCATCAATGCCCCGAAGGCCTGCCCCATGAACAGCTATCAGCGGGACGGCTCCATGCGGCTCGATAATAACGGGGGAGGCGGTCCCAACTACTGGCCGAACAGTTTCGGGGGTCCCGCTCCGGACCCGGGCGTCGCTCCTCCGCCGATCGATGTATCCGGGACGGCGGCACGCCACGCGTATGAGCTCGGCGATATTGATTTTGTGCAGGCGGGCGACCTGTATCGCAAGGTTATGAAGGATATGGATCGGGAGCACCTGGTGAGCAACATCGTCTCGCACCTGAAGAATGCACAGAAGCGGATTCAGCTCAGGCAGGCGGCTCTCTTTTACAAAGTCGACCCGGATTACGGCACCCGCGTCGGCAAGGGCATCGGTCTCGATGTAAAAGAGGTGAAACGCCTCGCCGCCATGTCCCAGGAAGAGCGGGTGAAAAGCACGGCCAAATGAACGTGATGTTTAAAACCATTCGGCAGCAGGGAGGAAGAACCACGATCGTTGGATTACCCGTCAAGGGCCGTGGTTCCACGACGGACATCAAGAGATTTTCGAGCGAAAGGAGGTAATTGCCTATGTCGAAGGAAATCAAGGCAGGATGCGCCCGGCCCACGGGAGGGCCGGTGGGAGAGCCCGCCGGCGAAGAGAAGACCGAACAACAGCCAGTCGTCCAGAAGGAGGTGAGGAGTATGGTACAGGTCGGCAAGAAGGCCCCGGATTTTGTCGCTCCGGCATATCACAAGGGAGCGTTCGTCAACGTGCAGCTCTCGGAGTATCTCGGCAAGTGGGTACTCCTCTGCTTCTACCCCGGTGACTTCACCTTCGTCTGAGCGACGGAAATTTCAGCAGTTGCTGAAAAATACCCTGAATTCAAGAAGCTGGGCGTGGAGATTCTCTCCATGAGCATCGACAGTGTCTTCGTCCACAAGATGTGGAACGACAACGAGCTCTCGAAGATGGTGAAGGGAGGCGTCCCTTTCCAGATGCTCTCCGACGCCGGCGGCAAGGTGGGCAAGATCTTCGGGATCTACGACGAGGACGCGGGTGTCGAGACGCGCGGGCGGTTCATCATCGACCCGGACGGCGTCATCCAGGGCTA
>ENA-ORXD01000828-ORXD01000828.1-sediment-metagenome-genome-assembly--contig:-NODE-828-length-32691-cov-4.631140_pt1 | contig 32691 bp, 27 predicted proteins | sample MGYA00237862_ERZ511471 | MGnify/ENA metagenome assembly ERZ511471 | reverse complement strand
TGACGCCCTCATTGGACTCGAATCCGTCCATCTCAACCAGAAGCTGGTTCAGCGTCTGTTCCCGCTCATCATGTCCACCGCCAAGTCCCGCTCCTCGATGCCGGCCGACAGCGTCAATCTCATCGATAAAAATAATGCACGGCGCATTTTTTTTGCCCTGAACAAACAGATCCCGCACCCGCGATGCGCCGACGCCGACAAACATCTCCACAAAATCCGATCCGCTGATGCTGAAAAAAGGAACGCCGGCTTCTCCGGCAATCGCTCGCGCCAGCAAGGTCTTTCCGGTTCCAGGCGGACCGACCAATAATACCCCTTTAGGGACCTTGCCGCCGATGCGGGTGAACTTTTTCGGGTTGCGCAGGAACTCTACGAGTTCCATCAATTCCTGTTTGGCCTCCTCCAACCCCGCCACATCCTCAAAGGTGATGGAAGAGTTTTCCCGCGAATAGAGTTTGGCTCCAGACTGGGAAAAATTGCCAAGAATTTTCGCGCCAGGCCCACCTTTGCTGCGCGCTCCACGCAAAATGACCCACCAGATGCCGATAATCATGACCCACGGCAACATATACAGAAGCATGGTGGACCAAGCCGAAGGTTCGGCGGGAGGCTCGCTGCTGATTTCAACATTCCTGCTTTCCAGATCTTTTAGCAGCCCAGGGTCAGGCTGTGCCGGCAGGTATGTAGTAAACGATTTATATTCTTTGTTTGGCTGGCCAGCCATGGGTGAAGGGGCAGAAACTTCGGATCGGAATTCCCCCTTCAACTTTTGACCGGTGAAGGTGACGCTTTGCAGGTTATCTTTGTCGAGTTCAGCTTTGAAATGGCTGTAGCTGAGATTGAGGACAGCTGGTTGGGGGGCAAAATAGCCGGAAATGTAAAGGTACTTAAAGGCAATGAGGAGGGCCAAGACGATTAAAACCTGCCCCCACCCGAATTTCGACATATCAACTCCTTGGCTCATCGACAAGTCGCGCTAGTGTAACACTACCGTTTACAATAGGACAACCGACGCTGGCTCAATAATCGGAGCAGCAACAAACAGTTTTAAGACAACCATATTTTTTGTGAAAAACAAACGAAAGGCGACGGAATAATCCGTCGCCTTTCATCCTGCGTCAGGAAACTTCTTCGTCTTCCTCGTTCTCCATCTTGAACCACTTGTCGAACCAGGTACGATGGTCTTTCTCTGCCAAAAGTTGTAAATCTTTGGGACCCAGCCAAACGCCTCCGCAGGAAGCACACTTATCCAAGGGAACACCTCGAAAGGTCATGGCTTCGATGCGATCTCCGCATTTGGGACAACGGTTTTTACAGTAGATACGGGCAATTTCGTCGACAGTTTTTTCTTTCAACTTCTCAATTTTTTCGCGTTCCTGTTTGTAGATGTACTCGTTTTCTAGTGCCTTTTCCCGTTCTTCCCAAATGTTTTTCATAGCTGCACCCCCATGATTTCATTTGAGTTTTTTAAATTATAACAATATTAAAAGAGAGCTGCAAGCAACTAAATTAATAAGTTTCGAGAACATAACGGCCACATCCATAAGCCGCTCCTTTGCCGAGATTCAACAAGGAGCCAAGGGCAAGAATCCAAGATAGATCCTGCAAGCAAGCCCCCTCCAAACAGAGATGCCCGATAATTCCACCTAATTCCTGATCACCTTGATGGTGCGTCAAGGTCCGCCAATCTTGCCAACAAAGCTTATTTTCCAAAATATCTAAAGTTTCCGCCTGAAGATTGATTCGTTCGATATCCAACCTCAACTCCATCCCTTGCCAGGCATGGGTCATTGACGTCACCCGGCGCAGAATAAACGGGAAAATTGATTTAAAATTCGGCCGAAACAAGGGTTTTCCTTGATGAAGAAGCCGTGCGGGGGTAATAAACCGCAGACGCATTCGCTGGCTATCCCAAACTGGATTATCAAGCCACCAGTTCAAGTCAATGAGGAGGGGCGCCAGATCATCCAAGTCATCCTCCAACGCCCAGACAACTTGCCAACACCCACCGGAATCAGCACTTTGCACTGCAACGATATCAAAGGGACCTTGGCCGTGACACAGCCCGCTCGCACCGACCATTTGCAAAGCGTGCAGAAAATCGACGACCAGTTGCGTTGCTGTACCCCAAAAAACCACCTCCAATCCGACTTCATCGCCGATATCACACGTTTGCGCTTCAACAGGAGGTATTAACACGAACCCGGGACTTGGCTTCTGAAACTTACGCCGCGCCTGTGGATCAGGGGACAACGGAGGAAGCAATAATCTATCAAAACGAGAGGGATCCCCTCCACTTTCGCTTTCAAGCTTTAAGGCTTGACGCAATTCCCTCCGAAGACGCATGACGCTGGCAGAATCAAAACAAAAACAATCCTGGAACTCCAGAATGAAACGAATTCTGGTAAATTCAAATTGATTCGCGGCAAAAGGCAGTTCCACAGGTTAACCTTTCTGATCCGTTGTCTTGGCGGGGTGGTTGCTTTCGAGATATGATTCTGATAGAGTCTGCTGCCACAATCCAGGGGCTTTCGCAGCCCTTTACTGTTTCATAAAACCGAATTTACCTGAAAGATATCCGATAAATGCTGCAATTCGAATTACTTGCTAAAGACAAGCAATCTCGTGCCCGTGCCGGTCGAATCACAACTCCCCACGGCACGATCGAAACCCCGATATTCATGCCGGTCGGCACTCACGCCGCAATGAAGGCGATGACTCCAGCTCAGGTCAGTGAGGCCGGGGCGCAGATCATTCTCTCTAACACCTACCATCTGCACCTCAAACCGGGCGAGGCCTTAGTTCAGAAGGCCGGCGGCCTGCACCAGTTCATGAACTGGAACCGACCGATCCTCACCGACAGCGGAGGATTTCAGGTTTTTTCCCTTCCCAAGAAAAAAATTAGTGAAGACGGAGTCCATTTCCGCCACGAAATCAGTGGCGAAGAGATTTTCCTCGGACCCAAGGAAGCGATGGATATCCAGAACGCCCTGGGTGCCGATATCATCATGGCCTTTGATGAGTGCATCCCCTACCCCTCTACCAAAGATTACGCGGCCAAATCGATCCGCAAGACCCTGCGCTGGGCTGAAGCCTGCCTTAAGCATCAGAAACGTCCGGATCAGGCCCTGTTTGGCATTGTCCAGGGGAGCGTTTTCGATGACTTGCGCCGGGAATGCGCCGAGGCCCTGACTCAGCTCGATTTCCCGGGCTACGCCATCGGCGGTGTCAGCGTCGGCGAAGGGCTGGAGCTGCTGAAGAAAGTGGTCGACTACACCGAACCGTACCTGCCCGAAAATAAACCCCGCTATCTGATGGGGGTCGGCCTGCCAGAGGATATCCTGGAAAGCATCGAGCGCGGCATGGATATGTTCGACTGCGTCATTCCGACTCGTTATGCCCGCAGTGCGACGCTGTTTACCCGGCGCGGCAAAATCCGACTCACCAACCGCCGCTATCGGCGGGATTTCTTTCCGGTGGACCCGTCCTGCCAATGTTACTGCTGCAGCAACTTCACTCGGGCCTACCTGCACCACCTCTATACGTCCAATGAAATCCTCTCCGCCATTCTGGCGGCCATCCACAACGTCCACTTTTATCTGGACATGGTGGGTATGGCGCGGACAGCCATCCGCAACAACGATTTCATGGCTTTCAAAAAGGATTTTCTGGGAGAGTACGGTAGCGATTCCTAACCGGGGGAGGCCCAATGAACGCCCCAACGCAAGACAGTCATCCAGATAGCGTCAAACTACGCAAACTGCACGATGTCCTGCGGGCGGATGCCCAGCAGGTGTTCGCCTACCTGCCTGACCCAGACCGGGACGTTCTTAAAGCGCTGTTGAAGAACCCGGCACTTAATGAAGAGCATCTTCTGGTGATGCTGCGCCGTCGCAATCTCCCGGAAGAGATTATCAAAGGGATATTCCGCCTCCCCCTGCTGGAAGGCAACCACCGGCTGAAGGTCGCCCTGGCCGGGAACCCGGCCACTCCCTCGGCCATCCTGCAGACTCTTCTTCCGCAACTTCACTTGTTCGAGCTTGTCAATCTCTGTTTCATTCCGGGAGTCACTCCTGATCAACGCGTTGCCGCCGAGCGAGCCATCATTCAGCGCCTGCCCAATGTCCCGCTGGGATCAAAAGTCACGCTGGCCCGTCGTGCCACGGCTACCGTGGTGGCTGAACTCCTGATGGAGGGGCAAGCACAAATGATGGAAGCCTGCCTGAGCAATCCTCGTCTCAAGGAAGTCTCCATCCTGCAGTTCCTCAACAGCGCGCGGAGCCAGGCTGACTCCATTTCGGCCATTGCCCGTCATCCGAAATGGAAAAACCGCCCCAATCTCAAGCAGGCCATTCTGAAGAACCCCCGCACTCCGAACATCTGGTTCACCCTGTTTCTTCCCAACCTCAATCGCACTGAATTGCGTAATCTGGCAGCAAACAAACGATTGCGGCCGGATCAACGTCGTTTGGTGGAAGAGTCGCTGGGGCGTAAACCCTGAACCCCAGCTTACTCCATTGCGACAACGAAACAGTTAGCAAACCCTTCCCGTTCCATCTGATCCCGAGCTTGTTCAGCAGCCTCTAGGCTGGAGAATTTTCCAGCCCGCACTTTGAAGAATGTTTGGCCATTGATCACTGCCTTCTGCGTTGCCGAAGCGCCGTACTGTTGCTTCATCCTCTCGCTCAGCAGGACAGCATTCTGCTGGTTGGTAAAGGCTCCGACCTGAATGGTGAAGGTGCCAATGTCATAACTGGAAGGAGGCTGGTATGTAACTTTCCCTTGGGAATCGGATCCATCTTTCTGATAGCCGAGAGCTTCAATTCGGACCCGAGTCGTGCCGGCATCGGCATAATCAAGAGCCTTGGCACCAGCATAGGACAGATCTATGACCCGTTTTTTCACAAACGGACCGCGGTCGTTGACCCTCACAATGGCACTTTTGCCGTTCTGCAGATTGGTGACCTTGACATAAACCCCCAGCGGCAGGGTTTTATGGGCAGCGGTCATGTCGTTCATGTTATAGGTTTCGCCATTGCTGGTGAGCTTGCCATGGAAATCCCGCCCATACCAGCTGGCGACCCCTTCCTCGACAAAGCCTTGATGATTACGGAGCGGGTCGTAGCGTTCGCCATTGACCTTGTAGGGTTTTTCCCACCCTTTTAATTCCCTGGTCTCAGGGGTTTCAATCACTTCGGTTTTATAAGTTGGAGCGCCGCAGCCCCCTAAAGCGATCAGGCAACAGATTAGGAAAAGCCAGTGAGCCCAATGAGATTCCTGGGCATGAGTCTGGGACATAAGCATTCACCTTTAATTAGGACATCAAATTTACGTGCAGGAACTCTTCCACCTCGACAAGTCGTGGAATAGCACTGCGGCCACCAATGGCCCGCGTCTTGAGAGCGGCACAAGCCGCTGCGAATCGCACCGTGGTAGGCAAGGCCCACCCCTGCAACAGACCATAGATATAACCACCATGAAAAACGTCACCGCAACCGGTCGTATCGATCGCCGGAACAACAAAGGCCGGCTGATGATGTGGCTTCCCACCTCGCTCCAAGGTCCAACTCCCTTTTCGGCCTAAAGTCACCGTCACAGCCTGGGTGCCGTGCTCAAGTAACCTCACCAAAACCTCAGGGAAGTCCAAATTGGGCAAAAAGCCGGAGGCAAACCGCTCACTCACCACCAAGTGATCGATCAAGGGAAGAAGCTGCTCGCAGCCGGGGCGAAACGTCCCGCCATCTAAAACGGTAATAACCCCGGCTTCGCGGGCCAACCGGGCAGCATAACAAGACGCCTCGAGCTGTAAGCCATCAAGATGCAAAACTCGCGCGCCACGAATCTGCTCTGGATCGACATCCGCCGGCTGCAGTGGACGGGCCGTGCCGCGATGCCAGAAAATATTACGCAATCCACTGTCTTTTTCGATGGCAATGAATGCCAGTTGGCTGGTTCCGGAAAAATCGGTTAACAACTGCCGGCAATCGACCCCTTCTTCGTCAAGCCCTTTGCGGATCAGGTCTCCGTAAAGATCCCCACCAACCCGTCCAACAATACCGCAAGGTATTTCCAGGCGACTTAATGCAACAAGGGCGGTGGCAACTGGACCACCGCCCTGCATCAGGACCTCATGCATTTCCGTTTTCTGATCAATGGCCGGATAGTGGCTGATCGTGCCGAGAAAATCAAAGGCACATTGCCCCAGGCCGATAACGACAGGTGTTGCAACCGCCATAGAAACCGCGTCGCGCCGGTTATTCCTCAATCCGGGTCATGGCCCGGTATTTCTGGTAGCGCTGTTCAACCAGCTCTTCAGGGGACAAGGCTTTTAGCTCAGCCAGATGACGTTTAAGAACAGTCTTCATCATAGCTGCAGCAGACTTAGGATCGTTGTGAGCACCGCCCAACGGTTCGGGGATGACTTCATCAATAACCCCACCCAATTCCTGAATGTCTTGGGCCGTCAGTTTCAAAGCTTCAGCAGCCTGGGGGCCTTTGGTGCCATCACTCCACAGAATCGCCGCACACCCTTCCGGGGAGATAACGGCATAGATGGAGTATTCCATCATCAACACCTTGTTGCCGACGGCAATGGCCAGGGCGCCGCCTGATCCCCCTTCGCCAGTAACTGTGGTGATAATGGGTACTTTAAGGGCAGCCATTTCCCGCAGATTACGAGCGATAGCTTCGGCTTGGCCACGCTCCTCAGCACCAATGCCGGGGAATGCACCGGGAGTATCGACAAAGGTGAAGATCGGCAAACCGAACTGTTCGGCCATCTGCATAACGCGTAGCGCCTTGCGGTAACCTTCGGGATTGGGCATTCCGAAATTGCGATAGACTTTCTCCTTGGTGTCACGTCCCTTCTGATGACCGATAACGGCGCAAGGCTCACCGTCGAAGCGCGCAAAACCACAGACAAGTGCAGGGTCATCCCGGAAATTGCGGTCACCGTGTACTTCGAACCAGTCGGTGAACATATGTTGGACATAGTCCAAAGTGAAAGGACGGTTGACGTGACGGGCCAGCTGAGTCCGCTGCCAGCGGCTCAAATTGGAAAAAATTTCTTCACGCAGTTTCTCGGATTTCTTCTCCAACTTTTTGATTTCACTAGTGAAGTCAACCGTTTCAGTAGAATATCCACGAAGTTCGTGAATTTTTTGTTCCAGTTCAACAAGGGGTTTTTCAAAGTCGAGATAAAATTGCATTTTGACTCTCCTGAAATGGGCTGCACGGCGTGAGCCGCGGACATTTGCACTCCGCCGGGCCCCGCTCCCCTGAACCGTCGCAGGACGGTAACGCGGGGTTTATTCAAATGTCACGACATTATAACCAAACAGTTTTTCAGTATCATCCATGATTTCATCGCAGGCTGCAACCTTCAACCCTTCCGGCAGGGTAATTATTGTTTCGCTGCGATTGGGGATGACCAGGTGGATAACCGGCTCACAGCCCCCACGGTAACGCAATATCACATCTTTGAGGCTGCGCAACTGGCCATCGTCCAATCCCGGTGTCGTCAGCCGGAAATGGACTCGCTTGGTCATGCGATTCTGCACTTCCGTCAGAGCCAAAACCTCGTTCGCCATCAGCTTGCAGGTTTCTTCACCCACATCAAGGGTACCGCTGACCAATAACGGCTGTTCGCTCTTGATGAGCTCCATAGAGGCCTGGTATGTCTCAGGAAAGATCACCATTTCCACTGAACCGGACAAATCTTCCAGGGTTGCAAACGCCATGCGGTCGCCTTTTTTGGTCGTCAATTCTTTAAGACTGGTGACGATGCCGCACACCTTGACTTCTTCCTTGTCGCTTCGCTCGACAAGCCCTGCCGTGTCGCAGGTGGTAAAGCGTTTGATGGTAGCACTATGGCGAGCAAGAGGATGGCCGGTGATATAGAAACCGAGCGCTTCCTTTTCAAAACCGAGCAGGATGTTTTCTGCCCATTCCTCTACATCAGGCAATTTACCGTAGCCATTGCCGTTATGGGAGATGACCTCCTCGGTACCGAACAGCGATTCCTGCCCCGAGGCTTTTTCGCGCTGCATTTTCTGCCCGACTTCCATGGCATCTTCCAGCCCTGCCATAAGTTGAGCGCGTTTATACTTCAGCGAGTCGAAGGCCCCGCATTTGACAAGGGCTTCAACGACCTTTTTGTTGACCCGGCGCAAATCGACCCGTTCGCAGAATTCATGCAGGGAGACAAAGGCCCCTTCCTTGCGAGCCTCAAGAATGGCTTCGATCGCTGCCGCCCCGACCCCCTTGACCGCGCCAAGGCCGAAACGCATCGATTTGTCATGCACCGTAAAGGAACGATCCGAGGCGTTGATATCCGGAGGCAGAACCTCGATCCCCATGGAGCGGACTTCGGAAATGTTCTTGATCACCTTGTCGGTGTTGTCCATATCCTCAGTCAGCAGCGCGGCCATGAATTCCACCGGATAGTGGGCCTTCAGGAAAGCGGTGTGGTAAGCGACCAGGGCATAGGCAGCCGAGTGGGATTTGTTGAAACCGTAGGCGGCGAACTTCTCCATGAGGTCGAAGACCCCTTCCGCCTTTTTGCTGTCGAGCTTGTTCTCTTTGGCACCGGCCAGGAAAATCTCCTTCTGCTTGGCCATTTCCTCGGGTTTTTTCTTACCCATGGCACGCCGCAACAGGTCAGCGCCGCCAAGGCTGTACTTGGCGAGGACCTGAGCGATGAGCATGACCTGCTCCTGGTAGACGATAACCCCGTAGGTGTCCTTGAGAATCGGCTCCAGTTGCGGGAAATCGTAGGTAATCGCCTTCTTGCCGTGTTTGCGCTTGATGAAGTCGTCGACCATCCCCGAACCGAGAGGACCGGGCCGGTAGAGAGCACAGATAGCGATGATATCCTCGAAGCAGCTCGGCTTTAGCTTGATCAGCAGTTCCTTCATACCCGACGATTCGAGCTGGAAGACCCCGGTCGTTTCACCACGGCAGAGCAGCTCGTAGGTTTTCCCATCGTCGTCGCGGACCAGACGCAGGTCGAAATCCGCCTGCTTGCCTTCACGGATCAGGCGTACCGCGTTGTCGATGACGGTCAGCGTCTTCAGACCGAGGAAGTCGAATTTGACCAGGCCGATCTTCTCCACGTAGCTCATGGAGAACTGCGTGACCTGAGCACCGGATTTGGGATCGGTGTAGAGGGGCAGATACTCGGGGAGCGGCTTGGGGGTGACCACCACGCCCGCGGCGTGGGTGGAAGCATGCCGGGTCAACCCTTCCAGGGCCAGGGCAACCTTCATCAGTTCCTTGCCGCGTGGATCCTTTTCGGCATATTCCTTGAGCTTCGGTTCCTGCTGCATCGCCTCGCGCAGGGTAATGTTCAGCACCCCGGGAATCATTTTGGCGATTTTGTCTGTATCGGCGAAGGACATTCCCACGGCGCGACCGACATCGCGAATCACCCCCTTGGCCTGCATGGTACCGAAAGTGATGATCTGGGCGACGTTGTTTTCGCCGTATTTGTGCCGCACGTAGTTGATGACTTCCTCACGCCCGTAGATACAAAAATCGACGTCGATATCAGGCATGGAGATACGTTCGGGATTGAGGAAGCGTTCGAACAGCAGGTTGTAAGGCATCGGATCGATGTCGGTGATACGAATGGCATAGGCTACGAGCGAGCCGGCAGCGCTACCACGCCCCGGTCCGACCGGGATGTTATGATCCTTTGCCCAGTTGATGAAATCGGCGACGATCAGGAAATAGCCGGGAAAGCCCATCTGCTTGATACACGCCAGTTCAATCTCCAGCCGTTCGCGATAGTCTTTTTCATCCTGGTCGGAAAAGTCCGGGCGAATCTTGCGAATATCGACCAGTCGGGCATCGAGACCTTTGCGCGACATTTCTTCCAATACGTCATCCAGGCTTTTATCGGCCGGTTTTTCGTATTGAGGAAAATGGTAGGTTTTGAAATCGAGTTCGACGTTGCAGCGTTCGGCGATCGCCACGGTATTGGCAATGGCGTCAGGCACATGCTGGAACAGTTTGGTCATTTCCTCCGGCGACTTGACATAGAACTCGTCGTTGGAGAAACGCATGCGGTTCGGGTCATCCATGGTCTTGCCGGTCTGAATGCAGAGCAAAACCTCATGGGCATAAGCGTCGTCGCGAGACAGGTAGTGACAGTCATTGGTCGCCACCAGCGGCAATCCGCTCTGTTGGGCAATAGCCAGCAACCCTTTGTTGACCGGTTCCTGTTCGGGGAGGAAGTTTTCCTGCAACTCGAGGAAAAAGCGATTGTCATCGAAAACCTGACTCATTTCCCGCGACCGCTGTAGAGCGTCATCCATCCGGCCGAGCGTAATCAGAGACGGGATTTCCCCGCCCAGGCAGGCGGTCAGTGCAATCAGCCCTTCATTGTGCTGCTGCAGCAATTCCCAATCAACGCGAGGTTTGTAATAAAAGCCCTCGCGATAGGCAGCGGAGACAAGATGGCAGAGATTGCGATAGCCGGTCAGGTTCTGGCAAAGAAGAACCAGATGATAGGACGCTTCCGAGGAACCGCGGGCATTCCCCTTGTCAAACCGGGAGCCAGGCGCGACATAGATTTCACAGCCAAGAATCGGTTTGATCCCGGCGGACATGGCTTTGCTGTAGAACTCGATGGCGCCGAACATGTTGCCGTGATCGGTGACTGCCAGGGCCGGCATACGAAAATCCTTGGCCCGCTGCACCAGATCGGCAATCTTGATCCCGCCGTCCAGAAGACTGTATTGACTATGCAGATGCAGATGAACGAAATTAGCGTGTTCCATGCCCTGTCCGTCAGGTATTAAAATTATCGTGCCAGGTAAAAAAAAACCGATATCGACGGCGCTGTGCACTGTGATAACCGGTCCGGTCGCTGTTAGAATCGGGGCATTTTACACACCCGCGGTGCAGGCGTCAAGGGTATGCGGCGGGGTTTCAGGGACGCAAAACCTGAATATTGAAATGTTCAAACATATCAACGAGTTTAATCAACGGCAAACCGATAAGACTACTGTAATCCTCACCGGCCATGGATGCCATCAGCGAAATCCCCAGGCCTTCCACCTTGAACGACCCTGCGCAGTCGAACGGTTTTTCTCGCACCAGGTAGTCACGCAGTTGGTTATCGGTCAACTTCCGAAGGGTCACCTGATAGGTGGCAAAATCGCACAAGGACTCGCCACTGACACTATCGACAACCGAGATTCCGGTAAAAAAAGTATGGGTTTTTCCATTCATTGCACGTAACTGTTCAAGTGCTTTGTCAAGAGTTTTCGGTTTACCGAGAATCATTCCACGAGGATCGACAAAAACCTGATCCGAACCGATAATCAGGCTGTCTTCATAGCTGTCAACCAGACTGCGCGCCTTGCCCAACGCCAGATGCTTAACCAATAATTCCGGTGCAACGCCCGGCATGATTGTCTCCTGGAATCGAGGGGCATCGGTCACAAATGGAAGCTGCAGTTGCTGCAACAATTGGCGACGATAAGGGCTGGTTGAAGCAAGCACAATGGAACGCATGGAAAAACTCCTGATAAATAATTGCCGCAGACAGCGGCATGTTTTCCTTATTGAATCTTAGCCAAGGCTCGGATCAAGCCGGAACGGAACGCCTGCAGCAGCTCTTCGGGGCCAAGCACCTGCACATGAGGAATAAACGAATAAAGCCAGGCCAGGATTTCTTTCAATCCGCCCACTTGGAGAGACAACAGCACGCTACCATCCCCCTCGACTTCCAACTGCTGGGTCGGGTGCCAGTGGCGCTCACGGATCAGATGGGCGATTTCCGCATCGAAACGGACTTTGACCTGAAGCGGCTCTTCGTCGACCAGACCGAAAGCACTCCCCACGACATCACCAATATGAAATGATTCCGGGATGGTGAATCCAACTTCACCGACCTCCAGACGGTGGATCCGGTCAACCAGGAATACCCTCAGGTCCTGCCGGTTATGGGCAAACCCGACGATATACAACGAATCCTGATAAAACAATAAGGTGTAAGGATCGAACAGGTAATCGGTCGCTGACCGATGGGGTGGAGCATAGTGCAGAGTGCAACGTTTCTGGAACAGCAAGGCCTGACGAAGGTCAGTTAGGATCTGTCGCTTGGCCGAATAATCACGGGTTCCCTGAAAGCGTGGCGCCACCGCTTCGGCAATGCGCTCCAGGTGAGCAACGCTGCGCGGCGGAAGGCCGGCGCGGATGCGCTGAAAAATAGCATCGAGGTCCTCAAAAAACGGCGTCCCCTGCAGCACCTGCAGACGTCCTCGACACAGGTAAAGGGTCATCAGTTCGGAGAGGGAAAAGGTGATGGGGGGAACATGTTTGAAGCCGGTGAGAAAACGATACAAGACCTGTCCACCGTCGGTCCGTTCTCGCACCAGGGGATAGCCGGCGTCGGAAATCGCCTGTAAATCGCGATACAAGGTGCGCCGGGTCACCCCACACTCTTCCACGAGTTCATCAACCGTCATGCCGAAACGAGCTTCCAGCAAACGAATGACATCGTGCAGGCGGGCGGCCTGACTGTATTTCTTGGCCGGCTTTGCCACCCCGGCCCTACCCTTTGTCACCCTTCTGGTAATAGGTGTACTTGTGGGACTTTCCGCGCACCTGATCTTTGGGGTATTTGCGGATATTCTTGGCCATTTTATCCAATACGGTGGCGGACAGGTCCAGCCCCAGCACATTGGACAAAGACAGGGAATAAATGACGATATCTGCCAGTTCTTCGCCAATGTCAGCGAGGGCATCGGCACTCAGGTTGGTCGATTCCTCGACCGTCAGCCATTGGAAATGTTCCATCAATTCCGCCGCCTCAATGGCAATGGACATGCTCAGGTTCTTGGGGGTATGGAACTGTTCCCATTCCCGTTCCTGAACGAACTGGGCCATGCGCTGTTTCAGCTCCTGCAGGGTAGTCTCCTGGTCTGACATGCTGGTCCTCCATCATTGGGCTGGCTGAGGTTAGACAGGGAAATGTTACGCCCCCCTTGCGGCGCAATGATTATAAACCGGATTTCCCCAATGGGAATGGGGAAAATTTTTCAATACCTCAAACAGAGAAGAGGTCGAGGACACTGGAACAGGTGTCACACGACCTCTTCGTCGGTTTATGGAATGAAATAATTTCGCTCTTCGAATGAAAATGCAGAAAGTTTATTCCCACTCAATGGTGGCTGGCGGCTTGCTGGAGATATCGTACACCACCCGGTTGACCCCTTTGACTTCATTGATAATGCGGTTGCTGATGTGAGCCAGCACCGCGTAGGGGAGCGGATACCAGCCGGCGGTCATAAAGTCTTTGGTTTCCACAGCACGCAAGGCAACGACATATTCGTAAGTCCGGCCATCCCCCATAACTCCCACGCTCTTCACAGGGAGGAAGACAGCAAAGGCTTGGCTGATCTTGTCATAATGGCCAGTCCGATACAGCTCTTCGATATAGATGGCATCAGCCCGGCGCAGAATATCGGCGTACTCCTTTTTGACCTCGCCGAGAATTCGCACCCCCAGCCCTGGTCCGGGGAACGGATGACGCCACACCATCTGATGCGGCAAGCCCAGCTCTTCCCCAATGGCTCGAACTTCATCTTTGAACAATTCACGCAGAGGTTCAAGCAGCTTCAACTTCATGTAATCAGGGAGGCCGCCAACGTTGTGATGACTCTTGATGTTGTGCGCCTTGCCGGTCTTGGCGCCGGCAGATTCGATGACATCAGGATAGATAGTCCCTTGGGCCAACCACTTGGCGTCATCGATCTTAGCGGCTTCCTCTTCAAAAATATCGACAAACAAGTTGCCAATGATCTTGCGTTTGCGTTCGGGATCGGTCACTCCGGCCAAGCCGGACAGGAACCGCTCCTCAGCATCGACACGGATAACCTTGACCCCCATGTTCTGGGCAAAGGTGGCCATGACCTGATCCCCTTCAGCCAGACGCAACAGACCATTATCAACAAAAACACAGGTTAATTGTTCGCCGATGGCGCGATGGATCAGCGCTGCCGCCACCGAAGAATCGACCCCGCCGGACAATCCAAGGATGACCCGTTCAGTTCCTACCTGAGCACGGATACGGGCAATGGCGTCCTCGATGATCTGCCCGGGGGTCCACACACCGTGACACTGGCAGATGCCGCGCACAAAGGTGTCGATGAGGATCTCACCGCGCGGTGTGTGATTGACCTCGGGATGGAACTGCACGCCATAAAGGTTGCGCGCGACATTCTGAATGGCACAGACCGGCGCATTTTCGGTAGCAGCGACAACCTCGAATCCCTGCGGAACCTGGGAAACATGGTCGCCGTGACTCATCCACACCGGACTGCGGCCGTCCTGAAAAAACCCTTCGAAAAGTGGGCCAGGCTGACCTTGGCTAAGCAGTTCGGCATGACCGAATTCACGCTTGCCAGCAGGAACCACTTCACCGCCAAAATGACGGCTCATCAGCTGCATGCCATAACAGATGCCGAGAACAGGCACTCCCAGTTCAAACAATTCTTCGGCGATGGCAGGAGCGCCGGCTTCATAGACCGATTTTGGACCGCCGGAAAGAATGATTCCCCTGGGGTTGAAAGCTTTGATATCGGCAAGGCTCATGTCAAAGGGATGGAGTTCACAATAGACATGCGCTTCGCGTACCCGACGGGCAATCAACTGGGTGTACTGCGACCCGAAGTCGAGGATGAGAATCTTTTCCTGATGAATGTCCTGGCTCATATCGGCTCCTCATGACCCGAGAAAAAACCGTGCCGCACTTCCTGTAAAGGAAGTGCGGCAGATTAACTTATTGGGGAAAAACCTGTTCACCATCCTATTTCAGATCGATGGGGACCAGAAGTTAATTGTTGCGCTCCAAACGATAGTTGGGAGCTTCATGGGTGATCGCGACATCATGGACATGGGATTCGCGCAGACCGGCGTTGGTAATGCGGATGAAGTTGCCGTTTTCCTGCAGTTCGCGAATCGTGCTGCAGCCGGTGTAGCCCATGCCAGCGCGCAGACCACCGATGAGCTGATGGATGTTGGACGACAGGGTGCCGCGATACGGTACCCGCCCCTCGATCCCTTCCGGCACAAGTTTCACATCGCTTTCGACATCGCCTTGGAAATAGCGATCTTTGCTCCCTTGCTTCATGGCTCCAAGGCTGCCCATGCCGCGATAGGACTTGTAGGTCCGGCCCTGATAGAGGATGGTCTCACCAGGAGATTCGTCAGTACCGGCAAACAACGAACCGATCATGATCACGTCGGCGCCGGCAGCGATCGCCTTAGGCAGCTCGCCGGAATATTTGATGCCACCGTCAGCGATCAGCGGAATACCGGCCTTACGGGTCACTTTGGCCACATCCATGATAGCGGTAATCTGCGGCACGCCGACCCCGGCTACGACGCGGGTGGTACAAATGGATCCGGGTCCGATACCGACCTTGACCGCATTGACCCCGGCTTTGATCAAAGCTTCAGCAGCGCCGGCGGTGGCGATATTGCCAGCGATGAGTTGCAGACTGGGATAAGCGCGGCGAGTCTCGGCAATCGTCTCAAGCACGCCCTGAGAATGCCCGTGGGCGGTATCGATGACAACCACGTCCACACCAGCTCGAACCAAGGCGTCCAGCCGTTCTTCACGATCCGGCCCAACCCCGATAGCGGCGCCGACCCGCAGACGACCAAAATCGTCTTTGCAGGCCATGGGATACTTACGTACCTTTTCGATATCCTTGATGGTGATCAACCCTTTAAGGGCAAAGGAATCGTCGACCACCAACAGCTTTTCGATGCGGTGTTCATGCAAGTGCTTTTTTGCTTCTTCCAGAGTCGTGCCGGGCGGAACGGTGACCAATTTGTCCTTGGTCATAACGTTGGCAATCGGCTGGTCAAGCTTGGTTTCGAAACGCAAGTCACGGTTGGTGAGAATCCCCACCAGGCGACCTTCTTTGGTGATCGGCACCCCGGAGATACGATACTTTTCCATCAATTCCAGAGCTTCGTAGATCTTCTGTTCCGGCGCCATGGTAATCGGGTCAACGATCATCCCGCTTTCGGATTTTTTCACCTGATCGACTTCAATGGCTTGTTCAGCCGGAGTCATATTTTTGTGAATAATACCCAGGCCGCCTTCACGGGCCATGCAGATAGCGGTGCGGGCTTCCGTGACCGTATCCATGGCTGCAGAAAGGAGTGGGATGTTCAGGCGAACCGCGGGTGTCAAGAACGTTGTCAGATCGGTCTCTTTGGGCAGGACCGTGGAATGGGCGGGCAGCAGTAGCACATCGTCGAAAGTTAAGCCTTCACGAATCGTGGGTTCCCCCATGTGTCACTCCTTTTGTTTGGCTGGCGAAATATTTAATCGCCGATCATATAGTGGAGAATTTAAAGCCGTCAAGGGTAAAAACGAAGAGAAATGGCGGTTTCTGGGAAACACTGTTTGCCGGGTGAAGCTTCGCCACAGTCTCAGCAGTCCAAGAAAAAGATTTTAGCGCCACCAAATAGCATTTGGTTTCCCAAATTGCTATTTTTCAAGCAGCCGAAAAAAATTTTGCCGGCAGAGGAATACTGCCGGCAAAAGAAACGTTTTTAGTGCAAATCAAAGGTTAGTTGGGAATGAACATGGCGCGGTCTTTGATGCGATAAATCATGCCGGCAAGCAGTTGCACGGCATTCTCCACATCGCTTAACGACAGAACTTCAACCGGTGAATGCATATAACGCAGCGGAATGCTCACCAGCCCGGCTGCCACACCGCTCCGGTTCAGCTGGATAACGTTGGCATCGGTTCCGGTAGCCCGAGGTATTGCCATGACTTGGAAAGGGATATTCTCCTCTCGCGCAGTGCTTGTGAGTATCTCGAACAGCATTGGGTTGATGTTCGGCCCACGGGCAATCACCGGCCCCTGCCCCACCTTGATCTCGCCGATCTCTTTTTTATCGACATCGGGGAAGTCCGTGGCAAAGCCGACCTCCACGGCAAGCCCGACATCCGGGTCAATGCCATAGGCGCTGGTCTTTCCGCCACGCAAACCGACCTCTTCCTGCACCGTGGAAACTCCAAAAAGATGCACAGGTGCAGGACCGCGGCGCCGTACTTCCTGCAAGACCCGGGCGACAATGAAGGCGCCCATCTTATCGTCAAAGGCCCGCGAGGTTACCCGGTCGCCCTGAAGTCGTTCCAGACCTACCGCAAAGGTCACCGGATCGCCAATTGCTACCAGGTCCTGGGCGCTCTTGCGGTCCGAACAACCAATGTCGATGAATTGGCTCTTGAGCTTAACAACGGTCTCGCGATCCTTGGGCTCCATGAGATGAATCGGTTTTTTACCGACTACGCCGAGTAGAGGCCCCCCAGCCGTATGGATATTGACCCGTTGTCCAGGGACCAGATGTGCATCAACCCCGCCGATAGCTCCGAAATAGATGAACCCGTTGTCGTCGATGTACTGCACCATGAAGCCGATCTCATCGCAATGGCCGGCCAGCATGACACGCGGGGCATCTGGCTTATCTCCGTCGATCCGGCCAATAACATTGCCCATCACATCGGTCTCCAAATGATCGACCACGCCATCCAATTCGCGGCGAATAACCCGCTGCGCCGGTTGTTCAAAACCGGAGGGGCTGGGCGTTTCCACTAATTCTTTGAAAAAAGCAAAATCCTTATCCTGCATCAGCAATTCACCTCAATAAAAAATATCAAAAGATCAACGCTTCAAGGCGCGGGCGACCAGCTCTTCTGAATTCCGCCGAGCCACGGCAACTTCGTCAGGACTGAGCCCGGCTCCCCGAGCGATCTTTTCAGCCATGGCCAAAGAGGTCAAATCGCCGGGGCCATGGGTGTCGTTATTGATCACGAGTTTGGCACCGGCAGCACGGGCGGTTTTTGCCACATGGCCATTGGTCAGCGAATGTCCCTTGCGGGTGGTGATTTCAAGACAAATTCCACGGTTGGCAGCCAACGCAGCCTCGTCAGCGCTGAGCAACCCGGGATGAGCCAGGATATCGATGTCAGCCTGCAGTGCCGCCAGATTGGTCCCGGCCGCCACAGGTTCAACAATGGTTTCGCCATGGCAAACAATGATCTTCGCACCAAGTTCCCGTGCCAGACGTGCAGCTTCGGCAATTTCGGCCGGGGGAATATGAGTCAGTTCGATTCCGGGCAGAACCGTGAGACCCCAAGCCTGGCCCAGATCATGGGCCACCTTGACCATGCGAGGAATAATAAAATCAAGATTGGACAAATCACCATGATCTGTCAGCGCCATCGCTCGATAACCGGCGACAGCCGCTCTCCGGGTCAATTCGGCGGGGATCAGTTCGCCGTCACTGAAAACCGTGTGCATATGCAGATCAATCATCAAAAAAATCCTTTCCTGGGGTCAGCGGCCAAGGAAATTCAGCAGGAAGTACTTTAAAATCGCTGCCAATCCCTGCCGATCACCGCTATTGAGGCAAAACCCTTGTGGGGCGAGGGTATTGAGTTGAACTTCGGCTACCGTGCTGCGCCCTTCTTCTGCAAAAAACCGGCGAGCTTCACGTAAACTCTGATCCGCAGGATCAAGGAGCACCACTCCAAACAACTTACGACAGAAGGGTCGCCACAAAGGGGCAGTCTCAGGTGATGCCGGCAACGAAAAAAGCCGCAAGGAGAAGGAATCGCTTATTTTTAGACGACCGATATCTCCCAACCAGACCCGGTTTTGATCAACCAGGTACGCGTTCTCCGGCTCGAACTCATCAATACCACGCATCATAGAGACGAATTCTTTAACCCGTTGCGGGCCGGAAACCAGCAGAAGAATCTTGGCCGTGGCATCTTCCAACAGAACCTGGCCGTCCCCCAGATGATCCTTAATAGCCACGATCTCTTCAGAACTCAGCAGCGGCTCTTCATGTTCTTTTTCATCGTGATAGCGGCGATCCAGCTCCAGAAAACCGCGATCGATAAGGATCTTCAGAATCTGCAGGACCTCCAGATCAGGACGGGGGCTATGGTCGAGAATATCCTGCACGCAGGGATAATAATCGAGCAGCACCAATATTTCCTGGGTCGCCGGACGCAAGCCGCGGGGCAGATGGTCACGCGGAACCTTGAGAAGCAGATGATCCTGAACACCGGGCAGAGAACTGGCTTGGGCAGCCATTTCATCCATCTGCCGCAGGCCTTCCATGATCAGGTGATCCATGGGGGAGGAAATCCGCACGTCGGTTTCAGTCCCGCCGGGAGAAAACCAGAACCTACCCTCCTGCCAATGCAGCATACGGAAAAACGCCTTTTCACCTTCTATTTTTCCAAGGCGGGCGTTGATCACGCACCCTTCGAGGAGGAAAATCTCTCCTTGAACTTTATCGTGCACCAAGGTCAGGATGCCGTCCTTACGATTGAGCCCAAACACCTGCAGCAGATCGACCAAGCTGATCTGTTTAAGTTGCCCTTCAATCTGCTTTTCTTGTTGGCCGACCTCGACGGTGCGTTCCTGCCGGGCAAAGAAGCTCTGGATGTGCCCGGCGAGCTGATCACTGTTGACGGGACGAGGGAAAAAGGCGTCACGATGGCGTCGGAAGCCTTCGATTTCCTGCCCTTCCCGGCCGATGAAGAAGAACGATATTCCTTTGGTACGAGGATTGTTGCAAAGGATTTGCGCCAGCTTATCAGCCGGCAGGATAGCGACTTCGCAGTCCACCACCATCAGCTGCGGCCGCACGGTCAAAGCCAATTCCAAGGCTTTGGCCCCATCCTCGCAGACCTGAATCTCGGAACGGACATCTTTCAATAGTCCGGCGAGATGCTGCAAATCAAGCCCACGTCCGGCCAGAATAATTTTTCGTTGAATCTTCATGGTTGTCAGATCTGCCTTTGCAGCTGGTACTGGATCTGCAATTTGCTGATCATATGTTCCACAAAATAGAAGTCAGAGGTATGGAACCCAATCAGCTCTTTGCCCATGCGCCGCCCGAACAGAGCGTAGGCATAGTCTTCATTGAGATAAAGAAGGAAAACTGTCTTTTGGAAATAACCTTCCTCAAGGAAAATCGGGATGAGCCGGTGATAATCCCAGTGCACCCGTTCTTTCCCCCCGAGCAGATAAAGATAGGTTGCGGAACGCTCCAACCCTTCGATATCAGGCAGAGTCCGCCGCACTCGCTCGAAATCGCCGCAACCGCGATAGATTACCCCACGAACCCGGCTCGACTCGACCACTTCGCGGCAGAACGACGGCAGAATTTCATCGAGACGCTCCACCGGCATGCGGAAATAACGGCTCTTGCCCGAGGCTTCAAAACTTGCTAGAGAAGAGGAAACGGTCAGCCCCTCCTCAGATTGTGTGTAATCTTCCACTTTGCCGAGCAAACGAGCCACTACTGACCAGAACGGAGCATCTTCCATCTCTCCGGCCAGCATCAGGCTCTCTTTGAGACGCTGCAAGCGGTCGTTGCATACGCCAATCATTTCCGTAAAGGTATCGCCATCAACCGGACAGGAGGCGGAGCGCATGGAAATACCGATGGGATAACTGCGCCGCATATCGCACAGGTTCAACTTGCCGCGGAGCGCCTTGCGAATCCGCTCCTGGGTGACCAACGATCCCCAGTAGTCAGTTTCGGGCAGAAGAATATAGAATTCGCTCGGATTTTCCATGGCCAGCACATCGGCGTCGCGCAGAGCGGAGTTGATGGTGTTGACCAGGTCTTCCACAGCGAGCTCGAGTTCTTTATCAAGGAACAGATGGTTGAGCTGCTGATAGTTATCGATCACCAGCTTGACCAAGGAAAGGTTGCGTCCGTAACGACGCGCCTTGCGTAATTCCCGCTCGACATAATCACGGAAGAAGGCCATATGATAGGCTTTGCCGCGAGGCACACGCAGACAGTTGCGTTCCAGTTGCCGATAGCGGAGCAGATGGGTCAGACTGCTCACGGCAAACTCGGCGACCCCCGCCGCAACTTTCAGATCGGTACGGTTGAAGCTCTCCCGCGCCAGAGGCGCCTCCATCCGAATCAAACCAATCGGTTCAAGGCCGGAGTGAAGAGGAATCCACAGGGCGCTGCCAGACTGGATAAAAACCGGCTCGCCCTTACTCAACAATGCACGGTCATCGACGCCCGGCTGAAAGACTTCTTCATCGGAAAAAATCTGCGCCAATCCCCTCTGGCAACGCAGTCGATAGCTACGCCCACCGTACCCTGTCAACCATAAGGCTCCCCCTTCGCAACGCAACATCTCCATAAGGGTGTCAAGAACCAGGTCACCAAACCGATCAAGATCCTGGACTTTTAAAAAATCCAAGCACTTGCGGTAAGAGGCCAGCATCGAAAAGAATTCGAGGTTCTCGTGGAGGAGTTTATTGTTTTCGTTACGGAGGGATTGACGGAAAAGGATTTTATTGATGACCAGCAGGAATTCTTCGCTGTTGATCGGTTTAAGAAGATATTCAGAGACCCCCTTCTTCATGGCCTGCACAGCCTTCGGCACATCGTGCTGGGCGGTAACGATGACCACTTCGAGTTCAGGGTCATAGCGCTTGATGGCTTCGGTAACGCCTAAACCATCCATACCGGCCATTTCCATATCAGTAATGACCAAGTCGAAGTCCTCCCGCTGCAAAGCAGCGAGGGCTTCCTGCCCGTCATTTACAGTTTTGACATAGTATCCTTCCGCGCCGAGCAGATCCTCGAACAACTGGCGGAAAAATTTTTCGTCGTCAATGGCGAGAATGCGACCTTTAGCCATCAAATCCTCGAAGCAAGGGCTGACCGTCGCTGCAGTCAGGGATTAGGTTTAAACCCGCTCCCCAAGGTGGGAATTGCGGTAGGCAGTAATGATTCGGACCGGGACAATCTGACCGACCAAGTCTTCCGGCCCGGCAAAGTTTACAATCCGATTCCAGGTATTGCGGCCGAACAACTGGCCTTCGCCCTGCCGGCTGGCACCTTCGACCAGAACATCTTGGACTTGCCCAACATCCTGCAGCCAGGTCTCCTCGCTGATCTGATTCTGCACGGCCAGCAAGCGATCAAAACGCGACTGTTTTTCTGCTGCGGGAAGGTCGTCCTTTAACTCCGCCGCCTTGGTGCCCCGACGCCGGGAATAAAGGAAGGTGTAGGCATCCGCATAGCGAACCTGTTCAACCAGGCTGAGAGTAGAGCGGAAATCCTCCTCCGATTCGCCGGGAAACCCGACAATAATATCAGAAGTTAAACGGATATCAGGGCAGATAGCTTTCAGACGTTGAACTTTTGCCAAATAGTCACCGGCACTGTAGCCACGATTCATCAATTGCAGAATACGGTCGGAGCCGCTCTGCACCGCCAGATGCAAATGTTTGCAGAGTTTGGGCAGGGTTCCGAAACAATCGATTAACTCATCGGACAGATCGCGTGGATGGGACGTTGTAAAGCGGATGCGTTCAAGACCTTCGACTCGATGAACAGAATGAAGCAATTCAGCAAAAGAAAGTTCTCCGGTTTCCTTGCGACCGTAAGAATTGACATTCTGGCCAATCAAGGAAACTTCACGAACCCCACTGGCGACCAGAAATTCAACTTCCTCGATAATCTCCTGGCTGGCACGGCTGACCTCACGGCCGCGAACATAGGGAACGATGCAATACGAGCAGAAGTTATCGCAGCCCTGCATGACCGTAACAAAGCGGGTTACCGCAGGACCGGCAGAACGTTGCGGAAATAATCCGAGCCGCGTCTCGCGGTCAAGAAAAGCGGTCTCTTCGCAGCGGACCCGCTTTTCTTCGACCTGACGAACCATTTCCGGCAATTTGTGAATATTATGGGTTCCGAAAACCAAATCGACATAGGGAACCTTATGCAGTAAGGCTTCCCCTTCCTGCTGGGCGACACATCCACCAACCCCGAGGATTAAGCCAGGGTTCTGATCTTTGAGGGGTTTGAACCGACCGAGATGACCAAACACCTTCCGTTCAGCCCGATCGCGAATTGCACAGGTATTGAGCAATATGAGGTCGGCACCTTCCGGGCCATCGACTTGATGATAGCCGAGTTGCTGCAGGTGATCGACGATGGTTTCCGAATCGACCACGTTCATCTGGCAGCCGAATGTTTCTAGATAAAAAGTCTTTTTCATGAACACAGATAGTTGTTTCCTTATCCTACTAATTTACCGGAATTCTAATGAATAGCCTCAGCAAAAGTCAAACGAATTCCCTCGCCTTTTGCCGAGTTGAATCCACGCTGGACCAAGAAAAAAGCCCCTCGCAGCCGAAGGGCTTAGGTATGGATAGAGCCGCCCAGAGTTACGCTTGAAATTCTCTCTGTTGCAGATTGTCCTGCACTATCTTTTCCAAAATTTGCAACAGGCTCTGTGGATGCTCGACGCAGGGGAAAATCACCACCGGATGACCCTGCCCTGCCTCAATTCGCAATGAGCCAACATTTTCAGACAAGGGGTTATAAAGAAAATAGGTGACTTCGTGGATAGGGACAGACACCAGTTCTGGACGTTTGAAGCCCTTCTGGCGTAGCAACCGTTGATCAGTGACGGCGAAAAACTGTTTTTCCCACTCCAAACGTGCCTTGATCAGATGCCCGAGGCTGAGATAAAGGCCGATTAAAATAAAGGGGATAGGCACGAAGACCAGCCATGCGAAATTCCCAGTCTGGCTCAAATTGATGCCCATAGTTTCCCAGCAGATGCCGAAGATCAGCAAAACCAAACCAAAAAGCGAATGTTTCCAATTGCGAAAGACAAAACAGCGTGGTGCGGGACGCCCTTGCCAAAGGAGTTTTTCGCCGCTTTGTAGGTGTTTCTTTAAGGCCATATCACTTGACTCCCAAAGCTTTCAGCCGGGCCGTGGCAGCCTGACCGTATTTTCCTGAAGGGTCAGCCTGCGCCAGCTGGCCGTAAAGTTCAACGGCTTTGTCCTTCTGCCCGTTCTTTTCGTAACCTTGAGCCAAGAAATATGCCCCGGGTGCGGTCGGCATGATTTTCATGCTTTCCTCTAATTCAGGCACAGCCTTGACTGAATCGTTTAATTGAAGATAAACATAACCAAGACCCAGGCGTGATTTAAAGTAATTGTCGTTCAATTTAACCGCCTGTGCCAGATAACGCTTGGCCGACTGGATGTCCCCTGCCTTCTGGTATGCATTCCCCAATCCAGTGAGGATCAGATATTCGTCGGGCAATTCCGTAGCGGCTTTCAGATACATTGCGATTGCCTGGGAAAGGTCGCCATTGGCTTCAAGTTGATTGGCTTGGTCATAAAGTTCATAACCTGCTTTGGTTTTGCGCAATTGTGCCGTAGCAGCTTGAAACGTTTCGGCCCGCAGAGAATATTGACGGTTCCCAAGAACCTGGGAATAATGGCTGCGGATGTATTCCTGATTGGCCAGCATTCTTTCCTTTGAGAAGGGATGGGTCCGAAACAAACCGGACAGCCATTCCGGTTCAGCCCCCCCTTCCATCTTCCGATAAAAAAACTCTTGCAACTGCACGGCGCCGATTGGGTCATATTCAGCCCGAACCATATAATCAATGCCAAGCTGGTCCGATTCTCGCTCCTGCTCACGGCTATAGGAGTTTTCCAGCAGATTGGCGGTCAAGGCACCGGCCTGCTGAGCAATCGGTCCGTAAGCGGTATTCTCGGTGACTCCAGAGAGAACAGCCAACCCTACGTTAAGCAGACTTCCTCTCTGCATCCCTTGTACAGAATGACGAGCTGTCACGTGACCAATTTCATGCCCCAGCACTGCAGCCAATTCGGCTTCATTCTCGAGATTTACAAGCAGGCCACGGCTGATAGCGATAAACCCGCCAGGCAAAGCAAAAGCATTCGGCGAGGAATCATTGACAACTTTGAACTGATACGGAAGATCGGGGCGCTGGCTCACCAAACCAAGCCTGCGTCCGACATTATTCACATAAGTGGCCAATTGAGGATCTGGGAATTCGGCCCCAAGCTGTTGAACGGCTTGTGGGAAACTCTTTTTTCCCATGGCGATTTCTTCGTCCTGGGACACCTGGAACAAAGCCAGCTCGCTTCTGCCTGTGACAGGATTGACGGCACAGCCGGCTAGGGATAAAACCACCATTCCCAATGCCCAAAGAATCAATCCGATACGCATTATTGTCTCCTTTGTTACGAAACCAAAACCGAATGAAAAGTTTATCAAGCTTAAGCGGTTTTCTACTTCAAGACAAGTCTTGAAGGTTGTTATTCAAATAGATTGAAAACCACAACCAATTATTTTTTTCTGGAGATTTTTTGAACTCTCGTATAAATTTGAAAGGTTTTGCAAAAAGGCAAAACTTTCGCAAATTTTCAGGAGAACATTATTCATGTTGGAAAAAATTCGTAATATCGCCATCATTGCTCACGTTGACCATGGCAAAACCACGCTGGTTGATGCCATGCTGAAACAATCAGGGGTGTTCCGGGAGAACCAGGTCATCACCGAACGGGTCATGGACAGCAATGATTTGGAAAAAGAACGCGGCATCACCATTTTAGCCAAAAACCTTTCGATCCACCACGGTGGCATCAAAATCAACATCGTTGATACCCCGGGCCACGCCGATTTCGGTGGCGAGGTGGAACGCGTGCTTAAAATGGTCGATTCGGTATTGCTGCTGGTCGATGCTTTTGACGGCCCAATGCCCCAGACCCGCTTCGTACTGAAAAAATCACTTGATCTCGGCATCAAACCGATTGTTGTCATCAATAAAATTGACCGGCCCGGAGCTCGGCCCGAGCATGTGCTGGATCTGGTCTTCGATCTCTTCTGCGAATTGAACGCCAACGAGGACCAGCTTGATTTTCCTGTCGTTTATACCAGCGCCAAAGCCGGTTACGCACGACGGGACCTCAACGATCCTTCGATGAATCTGGAACCGCTCTTTGAAATGGTCAAAGAACGGGTTGCTCCGCCCATCGGCGATCCTGAGGCTCCGTTCCAGATGCTGGTCACGACTATTGACTACAACGATTACATCGGTCGCATCGCCACGGGAAAAATATTCAACGGCAAGGTAAAAAACGGCCAGACCGTAGCGCTGGTCGATAAGGAAGGCAAGATCAAACAGGGCCGTATCAGCAAACTCCTCGGCTATGAGGGATTGAAACAGGTCGAAATGACCGAAGCATACGCAGGAGATATCGTCACCATTGCCGGTTTTGAACAGATAGCAATTGGGGAGACCTTTGCCGACGCAGCCAACCCGCAAGCCATCCCTTATGTGGCTATCGACGAACCGACTCTGGCCATGAACTTCATGGTCAATGCGTCGCCCTTTGCCGGCAAAGAAGGCAAATACGTCACATCTCGAAACCTGCGTGACCGACTCCTTCGAGAGTTGCGCACCAACGTCTCTCTGCGCGTTGAGGAAACGGCTAATACTGACACCTTCAAAGTTTCCGGCCGGGGTGAATTGCATCTGTCCATCCTGATCGAAAATATGCGTCGTGAAGGTTATGAACTCGCTGTCTCCAAACCAGAAGTCATTCTTCGGGAAATTGATGGCGAAACCTGCGAGCCCATTGAATACCTGGTGATCGATGTCCCTGAGGAATTTCAAGGGACAGTCATTGAGAAACTCGGCACGCGTAAAGCCGAAATGGTTTCCATGCACCCCTTGGACGGCATTGTCCGGCTCGAATTCCTGATTCCTGCACGTGGATTGATCGGATTCCGCACAGAATTCCTTACCGATACTCGAGGCAATGGAATCATGAGCCACGTCTTCAATGGCTATGCTCCATTCAAAGGCGCAATTCCCGGCCGCAAAAACGGCGTCCTTATCGCCATTGAAGCTGGCGAAACCGTGGCCTACTCACTATTTAACCTACAGGACCGCGGCATTCTTTTCGTCCCCCCGGGCATACAGGTCTACGAAGGGATGATCATCGGCCAACACGCCAAGGAGAACGACTTGGTTGTTAATGCCTGCAAAGGCAAAAAACTCACCAACGTCCGCGCTTCCGGCAGTGACGAAGCCGTTCGGCTGACACCGCATCGTCAGTTATCGCTTGAGCAGGCTTTGGAATTCATCAACGAAGATGAACTGTGCGAAGTCACTCCACACTCGATTCGTCTCCGCAAGAAGTACCTTGACGCCAATGAGCGTAAACGAATGGAAAAAAAGAAACCTGAATAGATTGTCTTTGCTGGAGAAGAACCTGTTTAGCAGAGTGATAACGTTTGGGAAGGCCTGCCCCGAAAAAAAAATTGTATAGGGAAACCCATGAGGGAAAGCGCCGCGATCCAAACCCAGAGAATTCCAAAAAGCCGGTTTATTTTTATAAATGCAGCAAATTCAACCAATTGCACATTTTTTTACATTCAGGCCAACAAATGGCCTTACCAATCATAACGACGGTATGTTGACCAAAACAAGAAAGCAACATAACATACTGTTTTAAAAGGGTTTTTGAGCATTTTCCTGTTGCATTCCAAAACCACAAAAGCTAGACTGTTCTGCGTATACAAAAGGTTTTACGACAACCCGCAGGTCAGTAAGGAGATACAACATGGAATGCCCGGTCTGCAAAGACAAAGCTCACGTAGAAATTGATACTCATTCCGATGGCTATGCTAAAAACCTTCAGGAGTGCGGTGAGTGCGGTGCTCTCTGGCTACAGAAAGACAACCAAGCAGTTCTTATCCATTCAACAACCAGAAGCGCTGCTTAACACTCTGCATCAGGTTATTGCATAGCCTGCCGATAGACTGCAACATTGACCCTACAAATCCCCGGCGGACATCCCGCCCGGGGATTTGTTTTTGAACGTCTGACCAGCAGAATTCAGCACAAATATAGAAACCATTTTTCCCTGCTTTAGTTCCGCTAAATCCCTTGAAAAATGATTTCAATCTGTCTATATTGTGGCCACTTGTCAGGTCAGACGTTTTCTTGAATTGACACCAGCGCCGGAGGATCCGTGGATAAGGAACTCAACGATAAGGAAAAAGCCGCACTCCTTGGGATCGCACGCCAAGCGATTGAAACCTGGATTCAGTCGGGAGAGTTGTACATTGAGCCTCGCGAGGAAAAAACACTGAACCAGCGTAACGGCTGCTTTGTCACAATCAAGAAAGATGGCAAACTGCGGGGCTGTATCGGTAACTTTCAATCTGAACTGCCATTGTTCAGGGAAGTCGCTGAAATGGCTGTCAGTTCAGCCACCAAGGACCCACGTTTCTACCCCATGAAAGAAGAGGACCTTGCCGATTTCAACCTGGAAATCTCAGTCCTCTCTCCTCTTCATAAAATCGAAGACATTGAAGAAATTGAAGTTGGCCGCCACGGCATTTATCTGGAAAAAGGTTTCTACCGGGGAGTACTGCTGCCGCAGGTCGCTACCGAACACGGGTGGGATCGCGACACCTTCCTGAAACAGACCTGTATCAAAGCCGGCTTGCCGACAGATTCCTGGAAAGCCGAAGATACCGAGATTTATATTTTCAGCGCTCAGGTATTTGGCGAATCCGATTAAATGTACCAGTCTATGCATCAACAAAAAAGCCGTCCCGAAAAAGGACGGCTTTTCCTATGTGGTCCCCAGTCAAGACAAAAGTATTCTTCGATTGTGATTGCGGTTTGAGCGTATTCCTTTTCCTATTCGCGCCAGTTTGCGCCAAGTACCGATCCGGTACGCTCAAAGAGCCTCGCCATTTCTTGTCCGCCACCCTAAGTGGCCAAAGCCGTCGTCGCGAGTCGTCCTATGCCACTAAAGGACGATAGGCTCTTTGTTCGATGCTCAACCGCCAGAGTATGATCGCCAATCGACGGGCAAGAGCCGCGATGGCTTTTTGTGGAATCCCATTTTTGCTCAGGAGTTTATTGTAAATTCCCTGCGCATAAGGATCTTTGGCCCGCCAGACCCAAGCAGCTTGGATCAAGAGGGACCGCAAACGGGTTTGACCCACAGGAACCAGATAGCCGCGTGATGTTCGTTCCCCACTTTGCCGGACGGTTGGTGCAAGACCGAGATAACTCGCAACTTCCTCAGCCCGGTTAAAGCGTTCTGGTCGAAACAATTCTGCGTGAAACGTGGTGGCCACGATTTTTCCCACACCTGGGACACTGGTCAAAGCTTTGATAACTGGCTGATGACAGGGCCGCAAATTCATTCGTCCCAGTTGATCGATCACACTGCGCAGCTCGTTCTCGAGAAATGCCAGCTCGCGCAGATGACTCTCTATCGTCAAACGTCCTTCGGTTTCCAGTGGCAAGGCTGCAATCTGATCAGGATAATCAGCATGCCATCGTCTGAGGGATTCTGTTTCTTTAAAGCCATGGTAAAGCAGAAATCCCTTGATGCGTTGTTTACAACGCCGGATGCTGTCGACCAGTTGATGGCGCCGGCGGCACAGTGCCCGATCCGCCTCTTCCTGTACGGTAGGAACGGCGATCGAACGCAAAAGGCCTTTGGATGCAAACTGCGCCAGTTTCAAGCAATCGAGTCGGTCCGTTTTTGCCCCGGTACTCACACTCCTTGGAATTTTATTTGGAGCCACAACAATCACGGGGATGTTTTCTGCTTGCAGGGCACGCGCCAGACTGAACCCTGTCGGACCAGCTTCATAGGCAACACCGGCAACCGTGATGCCAAGATGATGGATCTGTTTCACAAATTTTTCCGGATCCGCTGGAACCGCCAAAGTAAAAGTCTTAGCGTCGGCCCTTAGTAAAGCCAAGTGGTAAGATCGCTTGTGAACATCGATGCCAATCCAAAAAAATTCAGAGTGATAAGCGGCAACGAAAGCTTGCAGGGCTGATAAACTGATAGTCGCCATGTTGGCCTCCTCTTGACTTGTTGGAAATGGGCATTTCTTCCAAGTCTACTGCAGAGACCAACATGGTATTTTTGTTATTAATGTCCCGTCCTGAAATAAGCTTACACCTAGGAGGCCTATTGATTGACATTGTAGAGAGTCAGCGCAAAAGACGCACACAACGTGATTACACCATGGGCTTTAAACTGCAGGTGGTCGCCGCTGTAGAAAAAGGCGATATGACTTACACGCAAGCGCAGAAGATCTATGGCATCCAGGGGCGTTCAACAGTGCTAACATGGTTGAGAAAGCACGGAAAGTTTGATTAGACCCAACCTGTGAGGTTCACCATGCCTAAAACTCCCAAAACCAAAGAAACTCCCGCACAGAAGATCAAACGGCTCGAGCGCGAACTTGAATCTTTGAGCCCTACCCGGAATTCAGACAGGCCAATATTGGAAATTTCGGGCTTCCGATGTGCTGTTCCCGGAACTGATCCGGGGTCAAGTTGTCCAAGGATGAAGGTGGGCGGAAACCGTTGTAATCCTTTCGCCAAGCTTCGACTTTCTTCCGTGCATCGTCAATCGATAAAAACCAGTTGGCATTCAGTCATTCATCACGAAAACTGCCGCTGAAGGACTCAATCAAGGCGTTATCCGTTGGTTTTCCTGGCCTTGAAAAGGCCAACGTGATACTGTTCTCATGGGCCCATCGGTCGAAATCCTTTGACACAAACTCGCTGCCGTTATCCACCTGGAGGCGCTCCGGGCAGCGATCTTTAAACAGCCGCAGTCGTTCCATCACAGTCACGACATTTTGGCCCTTGATGGCAAAGTCGACATGGATCGCCAGGAACACTCGCGACTCAAATTATCGACTATAGTTAACGCCCGTATCCGGCGTCCGTTGAACAGGTTGTCGGCGACAAAATCCATCGACCAGCACTGGTCAATACGAGAAACTTCGGGACACTCCATCCGGTGTGCGGCGGCCACCCGGCACCGTGGTCTTCGGTGTCGTAAATTCAACCCCTCTTCACAATAAATCCGGTGCACGCACTTGTGATTTACGTACCAGCCCTCACGTCGCAACAGCACATAAATTCGCAGATACCCGTAACGAACCCGGACTGCAGCAATCTCCCGAATACGCTGCCGAAGCGGTTAGTCGTCCTTTTTCGAGGATTTGTAATAGTAGACAGCCCACCACAAACCCACAAACCCACAAACCCACAAACCCACAAACCCACAAACCCACAACCTCGCAGGCTCTGCGCTTACCAACGCGATAGGCCAGGTCCAGGCTGTCAACCAAAAGCTTCTTATGGGCTGGTTTTAGAGCTTTTTTGCCAGAACATCCTGGAGCATCTGCTTGTCGAGACTCAGGTCATCTACCAGTTTCTTAAGCTGCCGGTTCTCCTCCTCAAGTTGCTTCAATCGACGTAACTCGCTGCCCCCAAGCCCGCCGTATTTCTTTTTCCAGTTGTAGAACGTAGCGTCGGAGATCCCCATTTTCCGACACACCTCAGCCACCTTCGTTTCCGTCTCCGCCTGTTTGAGCGCAAAGGCGATTTGCTCTTCCGTAAACTTCGTTGTCTTCATGGCAAAATGTCTCCTCCCCTAAAGGGGTATTTTGCCCAAAATCTCTACTTTTGTCTGGTCCGATTTTCAGGGGGGAGGTCAATTCAAAACGAACAAACCTCAAATAAACCTCCTTAAACAGCCTCGGTAGCATCTAATCCTCCCTTTCCTACAGATGGACCTTCAAGTATATTTAAATACTATAATGTTAATGCTACTGAGGGTTCAAACGTGTAGTATATTACTTTAAGGGCATCTACTGTCGACAATGATCCTAAAGCCCTTGTATACACAGAAACCGCACTTATCCCGATTGCCGACTCGTCAGTAGTCCAAGTCCAAGTTGCTGTCGTGGAATATTTTTGAACAATTTGCCATGCATTCCCAGTACTCGGGCCCTTCAACCAAAATTGATATTCATATTGATTGCCAGAACTGCCACTACCTTGCGCCGTAAAAGTTATTGAGGCAGGGGCGGCCTGGGGACTTGCCAGATTTGAAGTTAATGTAACTGCAGTTGCAGGGGTAGTTAAAGGTTGAACAGTGTACCCTACGACTTTGAGGGCCTCGACTGAGGCGACAGACCCTGCTGCCCGAGCATACACCGATACTACACTTGTACCAATTGCTGAAGCATCTGCGTTCCAAGTCCATTTCGATAATGTCGAATACCTCTGAACAACCTGCCATACGTTACCCGTACTCGGCCCTTTCAACCAAAATTGATATTCTGAAATTCCGTTTCCTCCAATGGCGTCGGCTATGAAGGTGACTTGAGTCCCTACAGGCTGAGGACTAACCAAATCTGCGATTAATGTAACTGCAGTTAAAGGAGTTGGTTGAACCGAGAAATCAACCGATTTGGTATTGCCGTCGTTAATCGAGACTGTCTGCTCAAGCACAGAACTGTTGTCAGGCAACCCAACTAACCAGTCACCAGCAAATGCTGAGAGTTGATAATATCCATCGGCATCAGTAGTGATGCTTTGCCGAATGCTTCCATCTGCATTGCGAGCATAGACATTAATCCCGGCCATGGGCTGGCTGGTGCTGTCCCGTACCACGCCATGAACCCAGGCGGTAACCGGATAAACCACTAGGTCGGCGCTGCTCAGCATGGAACCGGTGGTCAATCCGGAGATCTGTGTCCCGATCAGACTGCGCCCGGTTGTCGATTCTTTGTCAAGACTCACCTGCCAACTGTCGCCCGCCACCAAACCAAGGCTGAAGGTGCCGTCGCCACTAGTCAAGGCAGTGGCCATCGGTTGACCGGCGACATCCAACTGAGCCTGCACAGCTAGGCCCGCTTGGGCTGCACCATAGTTATCGACTACCTTGCCGCTAACCCACACTGTGACTGGGG
>ENA-ORXD01000826-ORXD01000826.1-sediment-metagenome-genome-assembly--contig:-NODE-826-length-32721-cov-4.534371_pt1 | contig 32721 bp, 30 predicted proteins | sample MGYA00237862_ERZ511471 | MGnify/ENA metagenome assembly ERZ511471 | reverse complement strand
ACGACCAGACCAAGGTCTATGGGGAGACGTTCACTTTTGATGGTGACGAGTTCGCGACGGATGGTCTGGTGGGAACTGAGTCCATAGCCTCAGTCTCCCTGTACAGCGCTGGAGCCGTGGATACGGCTGTCCCGGGCCCTTACGACATTGATATCAGCAATGCGGTCGCTGGGACCAACACCGACCTTGACAATTACGACATCTCCTGTGTCAAGGGAACCCTGACTATTCCTGAGGTAACCCCAAGCACCCACACTGTGATCTTCGTGACCAACCCCGCTGGTGTTGGTACGGATGTCACCTGGTCGTATGGGGCTGAGCCTGGCCAATCTGGCACGACGAACACCGGCAATGCCACACCATCCATAACGGTGCCGACTGGAGCAGAGCTGACCTTCTCCTTCGCGTCCACTGTTCTGGACGGAGATACGAAGTATCTATACACAGGCGCGAGCCATACCTCTCCGGTGACGGTCAATTCGAACATGACCATCACTGGCGAGTACGATACCTACTACCTGGTCACGTTTGTGACCGACCCCACCGGTATTGATGCAAACGTCACCTACACAGTGGGCAACGGCACTCCAACGGTCTATGATGAGCCGTGCTGGGTTGCCGCAGGTGAAACGCTCACTTACGAGTACCAGGACCTAGTGAACGTTGGTGACATCTACACCTTCAGCTACGCCTCTCCACCGTCACCCCAGACGGTAACGGCTTCGCCCACGGTCACCGGCTACTACTGCCATTACGACCAGATCTTCACGGGCAAGGGCATTGGTTTCTGGAATAGCACACCCGGCCAGCGTTTGCTGCAAAGCGAGATGACCCCAGAAGAGCTAGCTGCCCTGCTCAACAGCTACAACCTCTGGAACGAGAACGGAACTAGGAAGCTCTTTACTGCTAGCAGCAAGGTCTATAGGGAGTTTGGCTCGTGGGTCAGCAAGGCCACCGCCAGGAACATGTCTTACATGTTGTCTGCACAGATGGCATCCATGGTGCTAATGGTCGAGTTCGGCGAGGTCCAGAGTACAGACATGGTCTACGCGCCGAGCTTGACCGGAGATGTCACGCTCAACGACTTCGGATTCATCGCAGTCGAGGATCTGATTGTCTACGCAAACGGTCTGCTTGGCGAGGACGGCAACAACCAAGTTGGGCCAAAGCATCCACAGCGCGCCCAGTTCACCCGGGTCAGCGATGTCCTGAGTTGGGCAAACAGCAGCAAGGTCCTGTTTGCGGCTCCAGTGTGCCCGACCATGCCGACGTGCTCGTGGGTGGGCAATTGGACATCCTATGACCCCTGTGCGACCCCAATCCGCTACTCAAGTTTCTCGGTGTGGTCCGCGGGTAATGGCGTGGCAGGAACATGGGAGTACTGGGGGGAGTTCATAGGCAGCGTTGACGGCAATGTGCTGACCGCAACGATTACCGCAAATGGGAGTATCATCGAACTTACACTGACCAGCTGTGACGAGTTTGTGGGTACGTTTGATGAAGAAACCGTTGCGGGATTCCGAGGCTCGCCACCCGAGTAGACGAGCTGAACACAGACGGAGCCGCCGGACAACCGGCGGCTCTTTCCGCTTCCCCGTCTGATCTCTGTCTTTACAAAGCTTGACATCATATCCTGTATGGTCGTGGCCGCCATGCCACAGCAACCGTAGTGAGCAGGATCCGCGCTCAGCCACACACCCCGCTGCCGACTAAGACGGGTTCGATTTGCTCACCTTAACCGTCAGCGACGGAAACCGGATCTGGGTTGGGGCGACTGTTCCGATCGCCATGAAAGAGATTCCTAGCCGACAACCAACGCCGATAGAGCGACAGCGGCGATGGTGGTGCGTTGATCTATCTGGCCGGCAACCCGGTGGCAGAGTGGAGCAAGGGACTTGGCAATGAGAGCGATCAGACCGGTGGAGTCGGGAGGAACTTCACCTGCGACGATCTGAACGATAGCAGTTCCAACACCGTTCTGGGCTCCCACATTCGAACGCGACGGGCAATCGGGAAAGCGACGGCGCCCGCCAGGCAGAGCCGGGCAGCGACTATACAAGCACACTCACCTGGCTGATTCGGGCTAGGGAAGCCGCTCCATCCTCCACCGTCGAGCCCGAGGGATAGTCTACTGCCCCGGCAGGCGTTATCGATCTCTCCAATGTGTCGATCACATTCACGTCCACTGATCCAATCCCAGTCAACACCTACTCTCTGGTGCTCAATATCACCAGCGACTACTACGCCGGAGAGCACGAAGAGGATATCGTGATCTATGATCCCAGCCTGAGATTCACCACTGGTGGCGGCTGGTTCTACTGGCCCGCAGACAAGAACAACCCCGAGCTCGAAGGTGCCAAGACCAACTTCGGCCACACGATGAAATGCGACAGAGAGTCCACCAGCGTCCAGGGCAGCTTCCTGCTCCTCGCGCACCTGACGGACGGTGGCATCATCCGCATGAAGAGCAACTCAGTGTATGGTCTCGCCATCATGAACAATAACTACCCGGGTGTGGCCTCCTTCAGCGGCAAGTGCGTCTACACTCGCCTGGATTCGGACGGCAACATCCTAGCCGAGGTCGGTAATCAGGAGTTCACGGTGTACGTCAAGGACATGGACGAACCAGGCACGGGCACTGACATGTTCTGGTTCACCACCAAACTGACCGTCGACGGCGATCGAGTATCGCTGCACAGCAACAACGACGGCAAAGCCGATGAGAACGAGTACGCCCCACTCAACGACGGCAACATCGTGGTGCCGCACACGAATGGCAGCAGTGATCCGGTTGATCCCGGCGAGACTGAGCCAGTCAGACCGCCCAAAAAGAAGTAGACTGACCGGCAGACTGACTCAAGGGAAATGAATTCAGCAGAGGGGCGGGGACCTCGGTCCCCGCCCCTCTCACCATGCCCAGCAATCCGCTCAGTATCCTCCGGGCCCGGACCATCGACGCAGGCTATCTCCCTACAGGTCACTCCAATAGTGTGAGCACCGTGCGGAGCGTTCGCAAGTACTCCCTGAAAGCATCGCGGCCCTGCTTGGTTAGGGATAGGGTAGTGTGTGGCCTACCGTCGACGAACTCCTTAGTGACCTGGATGTATGCGGCCTGTTCAAGCTTCTTCAGGTGCGCCGATAGATTGCCGCCCGTCATGCCCGTCTGGCTCTGCAGAAAGACAAAGTCCGCGTCTGCGACTGCGTATAGACAGGCCACGATGCTCAATCGTGCCGGTTCGTGCATCACCTTGTCCAAGGCTGCAATCTCTCTGGGGTCGAGTTGTGCTGCGCGCATGGTCTATTCTGCCTCCCCGTCAGACAATGGCGGGAAATCCTTCAGAAATCTTCTCAACATCAGTGCTCCTGCGCCGGCTGGCACGAGCCCGCCGACAAGCAGAGCCACACCCGGCTCGCCGCCCATGGCAGCGATAACAAGGCCAGTCAGCACAAACCATCCAGCGTAGAGCCCAAACCTCCCTACCTCCGCGGCAGCACCCAACACAGCAGCCATCATCCCCATGATCAGCGAAGGAATCGCAGGCGCCATCCACCTTGCTGCCTCCGGCGACCAGCCAAGCGTTACTACCAAGGCAAGCACTCCTAGTCCGACAGCAATCGCGCCCATGAAACCAATCCTCAGCCGTCCTGTGCGTCGCGGAGCAAACCGGACACGGCCAAGACGCGGCTCAACGATACGCTGCCGCAACAGCAGCCACGCTGGAGTCGCGGCAGCCCAGAAAGCTATTGCCGCCGCAAAGTAGCCCAGGGCCCAGACGAGCCCTGACAGAAAGACAACAAGCCCAAGTACGAGATCAGTCGAACCATCCTGCCAATAGGCCTGGTAGATGCGTGACTCAATGCCACGTATCCCGTTAGTCATTGCGGGTCACCCCTTTGAATATGTGGTACAGACTAGTCTGCAATGCAAATATATCTGCGTCACACCATCTTGTCAAATGCCGTAGCACGATCCCGGGGCAGTCGGTTGCGATGCTCAGGCGTCCACCGGCGCGGAATTCAGCAAGGGCCATTCAGCCACACCACGTGACATCTCTGGGAAACCACGCAGTGCGCCGATTCGTAGTCGATAGTGTCAGAAAAATCACCGATCCCGAGAGGAGGTGCCACATGACCAGGGGATTTCCGGCTCGTCTGGTTCTTCTTGTCATGGCCTTGGTGCTGGTTGTTGGCGGATGTCGTGTTGGGGCTTCGGATTCGCCAGCACTTGGTGAGGTCCGGGGTATGTATCTTGGGGAGCAACCACCAGGTCTTGTCCCGCAGCTGTTCGCCCCAGCTGTATTCCGCGATGAGATTCATTCGGTGCCCGTATTCTCGCTCGATGGCAATGAGGTGTACTGGCGCCCAATGAATGGCAGCAGGATTCAATATATGCGTCAGGTGGAAGGGCTTTGGACACCTCCCGCCACGCCAGGCTTTGCGGCAACCAACGATGACAGCCCCGCCTTTTCTCCCGACGGACAGAGGATATTCTTCATCAGCTGGCGGGCCGGCGGTGAGGACATCTGGTGTGTCCACCGCACCGATGGCGGATGGTCGAGTCCTCAGGCACTCCCCCAGGTGGTAAACTCCCTAATCATCCATTGGCAGATCTCCGTGGCCAGCAACGGCGATCTCTATTTCGGCGGCAAGCCGAATGAAGACAGCGACCAGGACATCTACCGTGCCGTCCTCGTCGACGGGGAATACCGTGCGGTGGAGAAGCTGGGTAGCCCCGTCAGCATGAGTGGTTCGTACGAGCATAGTCCCTACATCGCGCCCGATGGATCCTACTTGATCTTCTCCCGGACGGACAGTCGCTTGACCAACTCCGACCTCTACGTGTGCTTCCGCAATTCTGCCGGGTCCTGGGGACCTGCACTTCGTTTTGACTCCCCAATCAACACAGCCTGGCACGACCAATGTGCGTCGGTGTCGCTCGATGGGAGATACCTGTTCTTCCTGAGCTTCCGCGGCGGCAAATCACAGATATATTGGGTAGATGCGGCTGTAATCGAGGCAATGCGACCGATCTAGACTGGTCTTTGTGATGGCGGTAGACACGCCGACCGGAGCAAGACGTGACCACAGTCGGTGCGCCCCGTCCACTCGGGATGCCTCTCATCATCCACATTCCGCGTGCCTTGTTGGCATGTCTCCATGCCATTTCCGATATCCCCGACGCCTAGTGAACAGGGGGAATGAATCCCGCATCAATCAGGTACTTGAGTAGTTCCTGCTCCTTGAGCGCTGGGAAACGACGGGCACGCTTAGCGTAAAACCACTCCAGATAGTGCTTGAACCCTTCCGCCTGCCAGTCTGCATTCAGCGTGAGACCGGACGTTGGATCGTCGTAGATGCTGGTCAACGTATCGAGTTCCTCTGTGGTTAGGCGATGATGTTGCTCGTGGTGGATCACGCCAGACGCAGCAAGACGGCCGGTTTCCTTCCTCGACTGGCCATCCTCATACCCCAGAAGAATCGCCAATAAGGGAAAGCAGTGCTCCCGCGGGAGAGCAAGCTGGGTGTATACCGTGTCCAACGAAGTGCGGTGGACTGCATTGGTCAGAAGTGAGTCGATCCCCAAGGAGCGCGCAGCGATTACTGCGGTCTGCGCGGCCAGAAGAGTGTCGGCCACCCCGGCGAGGAACAGCATCAGGCTGTCCGATGGGAACGTACTGCCAAGGTGCTCCGCGAGGTCGTTGATGCGCGAGTAATCGACGCAGTAGAAAAGCGCCACGGGCGCTTGATACTGCACTACCTTTGCCATGCGCTCCTGGTCGTGCACTACGATGATCGAATAACTCTGCCGTGCCGATGCCGTTGCCGCGCGTACGGAGGCGTTGAGGATCGTCTCGAGGTCAGAATCACGCACGGCCCGGTCCGGCAGGAAGTTGCCGTGTGTGCTGTGCAAAGAGTGGATTGTCCGCAGGACTTCATTCATCGTTCGCGCCCCCTTGATGGTCCCCCATAGCTCAGCGCACGGCTCGTATCAGCGAGCCGGTGGCTCGCGTCCTTGCCATACTCACCTGCATTTGATTAGAACCCTAATTATTCTCCTCGGCCGGCCGAGCCGTGTCAACTACCTGCTTGGGACAGATACATCAAGTTCGGCGCTCCCCGGGGTTTCCGGTACCCTCCAGGACTTGCTTCTGCGATCCGAGTCTCGCCAGATCGGGGATCCGATCGGGCGGGCTCGCCCCAATCCTACGGCGCCGCACTCAGCGACCGCGCAGCAGGACATAGCGCCCACAACAGGACAGGCCGCCCAGGAGCAAGGAGGCCGACTACACTAGACTCATCCCTGCGGCTTCCGCACCTCCACACCAGCGAGGGTTTCATAAAACTGGATAACTCCGCCGTGGTCGTCCTTTGCTTTGCCTTGGACCTTGAGGGCCTGCATGATCTCCATCACCTGGCTGGTCAGCAGCAAGGGCACGCCGACATCGTGTGCGGCGGCGAGCGCGTTGGCCAGGTCTTTAATATGCAATTCGATTCGGAAACCGGGCTTGAAGCTGCCCTGCAGCACAAGCGGCACTTTGGCGTCGAGCACATTGCTGCCGGCGAGGCCGCCTCTGATTGCGCGGTAAACCTTCTCCGGGTCGACGCCGGACTTGTGTGCCAGGACCATGGCCTCGGACATGGCTGCGATATTGAGCCCGACGATGATCTGGTTGGCCAGCTTGGTGACGTTGCCGCTGCCGATCTCGCCGACGAGGACCACGGAGGCGCCCATGGTCGCCAGGATGTCCCGGACCTGATCAAACGCCTCCTGGGGGCCGCCAACCATGATCGACAGCGTGCCTTCGATCGCCTTGGGCTCGCCACCGCTGACCGGCGCATCGAGCATGATGATGCCCTTTGCGGCCAGCCGCTCGGAAACCGCCCTGCTCACAGTGGGGTCGATCGAGCTCATGTCAACGACGATGGTCCCCGGTTTTGCGCCTTCAATCACTCCCCGCGGACCAAGCAACACCTGCTCAACGTCCGGGGAATTGGGCAACATTGTGATGACCACCTCGCTCTGCGTGGCGATGTCCGCCGGCGAGCCTCCTTCCCGTGCGCCTAGGTCGACTAGCTCCGCCACTGCCGCGTGGCTCCGGTTGTGGCAGATAACCGGATAACCCGCTCTTAGCAGCCGTTTAGCCATAGGTTTGCCCATGATGCCGAGGCCGATGAAACCGATTCTGATCACGGTGAGTGCCTCCCATCCGTCGTCCATCTGCAGGCAAGGTTTCGTGCGACGACGGATGGTCCCCTGTTGGCGATGGAGTGGGTCTGCACACCCGCCGTATTCACGATCGGCGGAGTGTGTCGTATGCTGAGCTGGCGGCCTGGAATCACTTGGGCATCTTGGCAAAGAGCACGTACGTGAACGGATCCTGCCGCACTCCGCCTGCATACAGCTCAAAATGGAGGTGGGCGCTGCCGCTTGGCAAACAATTGCCGGACTGGCCCGACTTACCGACCGATGAGTTCTGGCTGACGTTCAGCGCACCAACTGGGACCTCTGTGTATTCGCTGTTGTCCTGCCGGTAGTTCGGGTAAGGGCAGGCTTGGTAGCCGCCGGCGAACTGCGACATGTGGGCGTAAAGGGCTAGGTGGTCCCCGTATTGGAGTCTGGCCATGTTGCCATAGCTGACCGTGTGAAGGGCACCTTCAACGAAGAAGTACCTGTAGCTGTAGTTGACTACTCCACCCTGCACTGCGTACAGGGAGGTACCAACGGGCGTCCCGATGTCGATCGCCGGATGGTCCGCCGAATAGTCCTGGCTACGCGTACCGGACCTGATCGGCCTGACCTCGCTGGTATAGCAGCCCGGGATATGCAGGTACTGTGACTGGACGTAGCCGCGCTTGTTACCCCCGCTCGTCCAGTACTCCAAGAACCACCATGAGCTCGTACTCCCCTCAATGCGGAAAGCCGTGACGATCTCCCGTTTGGCGATTGACCCGATGCTAGCGTATGACGATGATGGGCCGGCCCGTACAGTCAACGTACCGCCGGAAACGTTCAAGCCGAAGTAGTTGATGTCGTACTGAGCTGCGGGAACTCCGCCGCCGCAAGACACCGTCGACTGAAGAACATATCCCCTGCGTAGCGGGGATCCGTATTCGATGAAGTAATACGAGCCGTGGTACTCGATGACGGTGACAGCGGTACCTGCGGTGATGGAGCCGAGGCTGGCGTAGCTGGACCCCGGGCCGCCCTTTACCGTGGTAGTTGACAGCATTGTGCCGCTGACGCCAGCAAGCAGAGCCATGCGCCCCAGGAGCCAGTCGGGTACCGGCTTTGCGGTAGCGCCACGCAGATCGGTGGGATACCCGTGCCGTGCTCCTTCCTCGACGCTCTCAAACGGGAAACCAGGGGTGTCATACAGACCGATTGTGGCGGTGGACGCAAGAGCGCCAGGTACCGCCAAGAGGACTAGACAGATGACTAACGCAAGAACAACGAGTCGCCTATTCACATAGTATCCCTCCAAGTGTCATTTGATGATGAGCGAAGGCAACCGCACGGGTGAGAACCGCCTGGTCCTTGTCCCATCTCCGAGTTGACCAATTGTGTTGCCGCCCCATCCGTAGATCGTCCCGTCTGGACAGGTCAAGAAAGCATGCGCGTCGCCAACTGAGATGATAGATGTGGGCGGGAAGGGATCAAGATTGATCCGAGTGGGGATCAGCACTTCCTCGCTGGTGAATCCGATGCCAACTTGCCCGAATTTGTTCCACCCCCATCCGTAGAGCATGCCCGTCGCTGAGAGGGCAAAGACGTGGCTCCACCCCGAAGCGATTGCCACGATGTCTCCGGGAAGCAAGACCGTGACCGGGCTTGAACTGCCCTCGGATTTGCCGTTGCCAAGCACCCCATAGATATTGCTTCCCCAGGCGAGAACCTCACCTCCCTCAATTAGTGCGAGCGAACAGCCCAGCCCGGCGGCGATGTCCGTCGCTCGGCCGGGAAGCGGGACAGGAACAGGCGTGTCGGAGGGAGTATCGAGTTCCCCGACCTGCCGATCATTGTTGCGACCCCACGCCAAGACCCTGCCCGACCTGGTCAAGACCAGGCAGTGGCGTCCCACCGCCGCGGCCTTCTGCACCAACTCGCCGACGTCGAGTAGGGCTGGTATTAGCCGATCCTTGGTCGAACCATCACCCACTGTCCCGTACTCGTTGGACCCCCATGTGTAAAGAAGGCCGGACTGGGTTATCGCCATGGTTACGTGCACGCCCGCCGCGATCTGAGTGACGGGCCTGTCAAGCAGTACCCGGACGGGAGTAGCCCGATCCGTAGTTGTCCCGTCCCCCAACTCCCCGTGGGTATTGGTGCCCCAACCGTACACCGCGCCATCTGCCAGGATTGCGAAGGCAGTAACCGACCCGGCGAAGACATCCGTTGCCGGTGCGGGTAGACGCACCCGCGCAGGATCGGGATAGCTCTGTGGGCCCTCGCTGTGGTCCGTGATTCCACGGCCGAGGTTGCCGCAGTGATCAGTGCCCCAGGAGTAAACGTCGCCGGAGGCAGTCAGGGCGACAGTGTAGCTCCCACCCGCAACCATCTTGATCGGGGTAACGGCCAGGGGTTGTCTCTGACAACTCGTGAGGAAGACGCAAAGGAATGGAGCAAGAATGAGGCAAACCAGAGAGCTGACGCCCAGTCGACGGCCCAACCTGCGCCAATATCCCTTACGCAGCATATGTCATAATGCTATGCGGTCTGCAGCCGAGGCGCCCGGACATCGCACAGCACCCCTCTCACGACCAGTTGAGCCTGCATAGGCGGCAAAGCAGAGACTGGCCTGCGACAGGAGGGGCGTTTCCAGGCGGGTGGTGTCGGCATCAGTATAGCGTAACGCTATTTATGGGTCAATCCGGAAGACGGAGGCAAAACGTAGATCAGAGGGAGGCAGCGTTATCTGAGGCAGGCAGCAAGCTCAAGCAGACTGTCGGGGCGAGAGGCCGCTACTCGCGGGGCGAGATCTTCAGCACGTACGGCTTGCGCTCGCAGGACCATGATGGTCGAGCTTATCGCCGTCCTGCTCCGCGAAGTAATGCCCCACCGCATACATGAACCGCTCCACGACGAAGTCAGTCGCCCTGCGGCTGACGGCCGCGCTCGGGCACACCTGGTCAAACCCGTGATAACACCCATCAAGCAGCATGAAGTCAACCGCAACTCCCGCTTCCCGCAGATTGCGGACATACTGCTGTGTCTCATCCCGAAAAGGCTCGAGCTCGCCAACAAAGGTCACGGCCGGCGGCAGCCCGCGGTAATCCGTCGCCCTGGCCGGAGCGGCATAAGCTGGCACGTCGTCCGCTCCAAACAGCGCGCCAAGATATAGCCGCCAGGCAATGGCGTTTGACCGCGAATTCCAGACGGGAGCATCGTTGTTCCGTGCCGACTCGGTCGTCATCCGGTCATCAAGCATCGGGTAGAGCGGCATCTGGTAAGCAATCGACACCTCGCCCCGGTCGCGCGCGTACAGCGCGACGGCCACGGCAAGCCCCCCGCCCGCACTGTCACCACCCACCATCAACTGATCGTCCCGGATCCCGAGGTCCCGCGCGTGGTTCTTCATCCACAACAGCGCAGCATAGGCGTCCTCCAGCGCCGCCGGATAGGGCGCCTCAATCGACAGGCGGTAGTCGGGAGCGATGACGACACAGCCGCTCGCCTCGATCAGCCTTCTTGCCATCGACAACGCCTGCTCCGGCGCACCGATCGCATAGCCGCCGCCGTGCAGCCAGAGCACCCCAGGTGCATTGGTCCGTGGCTCGCGCGGGCCAAAGATGAGGACCCGCATCGCAGATCCATCCGGCCGCGAAACCGCCACTTGCCTTATCTCGAGCGTGTCATCCTTGATCAGCGTCCGGGGACGCTTCATCAACCTATGGATCAAACGCAGACGGCGCTCGGTGAAGGTCCCGTTGACGACCTTCATCAGCAGCCCGCGAGCGCGCAGGTCGGGGTCGATCTTGCCGGTCCCTGTCCTCACTGTGATCCCACCCCGGCAGGCAGTGGCGTTTCTAGTCCGGTGAAGTTGCATCGCCAGTCGGACACCCACGCCGGATAGTACCCTGCCCTGTAGGCCACCCGCTGCGAGGCAATATTGCTCGCAATGGCGTCGTAGCTCGGCACATAGCCCAGGTTGAGTAGCTCCAGGGTCAGGCAACGCACCAGGTAGGTCGCCAGCCCAAGCCGGCGCTGCCCTGGCAACACGTCCACCCCGATCTGCCACAGCCTGGCCGCGACGTCGCATGCTCCGGCCATCCCGACAATGACGCCGTCCCGCCGGGCCAGCATCACCTTGACCGTGTGATATGGGTGGTTAGGATCGTAGATCAGCGAGTTGCTAAAGCCAGGCGTGCCGAGCAGATCGGCAACTCCTTCCCTCTCGACCAGCTCAAAGTCATAACCAGCCGGCGGCGCGAGCGGCTGCATGCGCGCCAGATCTGGCAAAAAGTGCAGGTAGAGGCCTCGGACAAACGGCAAAGCAAATATGGCGTCCCTGCCCTGCCCCCGCATTTGATCTCGCGCAATTGCCAACCGCTCTGGCGTCGCAGAGACGACAATCGACTGCCCCATCGACACGATGTCGAAGTGACGCTCTTTTCGGGCAAACGGCCTGCGTCCAGCGTTTTCCCTTGCCTCAACAAACACAACGCTGTCTTTGTCGCCGTTGAGATCAGCGACCGCGCAGTTAAGGTCGACAGCAAGTTGCGCCTGGACAATCTGGATCATCTTGTCGTGCGTCATCATCCCGGTCGATCCCCTCATCCTTGATGCCCCCGCCCGCGGTGGTCCGTCCTGCTCGACTGAGATATGCTGACAGGGGAGGCTGCCACGCACTTCGGCACATTGGCGGGTTCGACCTTGCCGGAGAGGGGGTAAGGACTATCAAGCGTACCGTGCTACTCACGCTCTGCATCGTCACCCTCTGTCTTGCGGGCTGCACCCCAAAACCGCCCGCCCCAGCGCCTGACGCGCCAGCCGCGGTGGCGTTGATTGAGGCCTACCCCCGCCTGTCCTTTGCCCAACCGCTCGAGTATTCGAGCCCAGCCGACGGGAGCGACCGGGTTTTTGTCGTCGAGAAACCAGGCCGGATCCTCGTCTTTGCCAACGACCCGCAGGTGGCAAGTGCGTCGGTTTTCCTCGACTTGCGCACCAAGGTGGATAGCGGCGGCTTCGAGCAGGGGCTCCTCGGATTGGCTTTTCATCCCTGGTTTGCTGACAACGGTCTCCTGTACGTCAACTACACCGCCGGTGGCCAATCCGTTATCGCAGAGTACCGGATCAACCCAGAGAACCCATCCCTCGCCCTGCCGAACAGCGGGCGGGTCCTCCTGACCATCAGGCAGCCATATGCCAACCACAACGGCGGCCACCTGGCCTTTGGCCCGGATGGTTTCCTTTACATCGGGATGGGCGACGGTGGCTCTGCCGGGGACCCGCAGGGCAACGCGCAGAACATGACAAGCCTCTTGGGCAAGATCCTTCGTATCGACGTGGACCGGGCTGAGGCAGGCAAGCAGTACGCCATCCCGGCGAACAATCCGTGGGCCGGCAATCAACAAGGCTCCCGCGAGGAGATCTACACGCTGGGCTTTCGCAATCCGTGGAAGTTCAGCTTTGACCCGGCAAATGGCCAGCTCTGGGTGGCGGATGTCGGGCAAGACGCGCTAGAGGAGATCGACATCGTGGTCAAGGGCCTCAACTACGGGTGGGACCGCATGGAGGGCACCGCGTGCTACCCGCCAGGCAGTCAATGCTCCGCGGAGGGTATGCAACCGCCGGCCTGGGAATACCCGCACTCGCTCGGGCAATCGATCACCGGCGGCTACGTGTATCGGGGCACGCAGATTGAGGGACTGCAGGGCTACTACATTTACGGTGACTACATGACCGGTCGCATCTGGGCGCTGCGCGTGGGCGACGGCGTACCGCCAGCCAACTACCTCCTGCTCGAAAGCGGCCTCCGGATATCGTCGTTTGGCGTGGACCATAGCGGGGAGCTGTACGTGATTGACTTGCGGGGCAAGGTCTATAAGTTCACGCTGGCGGAGTAGTGGCACCCCTGCAGCAGCTGGTGCCGGAGATCACTCACAAGTCTTTATCCCACAGTGGTATCGCTACATCCAACACTCCCGTCCTCACCGCAACAGTTGGCTTGATTATCCATTGCCATAAGTATAGCGTAACGCTATAATTGCGTTGTGGCGAAGAAGGCGGACATCGGGGTATAGACGGCAGCGAAGCAGCCTCAGTTCTTCGCACGGCAGACAAAAGAACGGAGGCTTGACATATGCTTAGAAACCGTTTCGCAGCACTTGTGTTGATTGTCGTCCTATCCCTGTTGGCTCACTTCACCGGCGACGTTCATGCCATGCTCACGACGCTTACCGACGAGTCGCTTGCCGCCGCCACGGGTCTAGCCCCGTTTCAGGTGGACGCCCTGATCGACAGCGGATACATCGCTGAGGAGATACTGCGGTTGTCGCCCACCCAGGTCGACAAGATCCTTCTGCGCGACCTCACTCCTGCTGAGAGTGCGAGATACAGAGCAGCCGTGGAGGCATTTCAAGCTGGTGACCGCGCAGTCCCGACGTCAAGCGTGGAGCTTACAGTCAATCCGATCGAGGACTGGCCGTGCGTCTCCGTGGTACCGGATGGGGGAGGATACAATGAATATTTCCACCCCAACTCCAACACCAACGAGTCCAACATCGCAGCCAAGGTCGGGTACGCAAAGACGGGTTGTCGGCGGCTATTCAAGGTCTCGTACAACTACCCAAGCATTCGATACTCATACTACCTGCACGGTGAATGGGGCGAGGACCCCGGCAAGGAGACTCACGTTCACGAAGGAGTCGACCTGCGCAATGCGGTGACTTCAGCCGCCCCGGTATACTGCATCTGGTCGGGTACAGTGACACATGTCAACCCCACGTTGAAACGGGTCAACATCGCGCTGTCAGGGTGCAGCGCCACAATGAACTATCAACACGTTACCGGAATCAGTGTTTCTCTGGGTCAGCAAGTCTACTACGGTCAGCAACTCGGCACGCAGAGTACCACCGATGCTCACGTCCATGTTCAAGTTTGCAGTCATTCCAACTGCGGCGTCGTTCACTCGAGCACAGACGCAGGCATGGTACTCACTTGCGTGTCGCCATACTTCTGGCTGTCGCAAACACCGCAGTAGCCGGGGACTGGCCTCGATCATGATCTCGACACGAAGGCGCGTGGCTACCATCAGAGTGCGGAACTCACTCATCCTGGCGCTGGCATTGGCCCTGGCATTTATGCCAGCTCTAACCGCCTGCACAACGTCGCGCTGGCAGACAGGCCCGATCTCTGGCTCCAGCTCGTTGGCCCTCGCGGGTCACCCAGGCTATCGCATCGCCAAGTGCGCCTGGTACACCGACGACGAGGCGCTGCTGGCGTTGTGGCTGCTTGGCGAGGAGCCACGCCTCTTGCTCGCCCGGTGTGACATGCACACCGGACGCGTGCAGCAGTTCTTCGATGCGCCGTTCACGGTGGACTGGGAAGACGATTTGCTCGTCGCTCCCGACTTGCTTGGGTACCAGAACGCGCTCAATACCGTCACCTTCGACCGTGGCGATCTCACCCCGGCCGCCAGATATGCCGCACAAGGCGATAACATCCAGATGCGCTCCGATGACCTCCGGTATGTCGCTGAGATAGCGCCCGACGACCTGACGATCACTGGTGCCCGCTCGCCCAACCCGATCGTTTACCAGCTCTCGGCCAACGCCACGCTGCGGTGGGCTGCGGACGGAGCTAGTGCGGTATGCATTAGCAGCGATCGCACAGCGGTCCACCTGCTGGACCTTGCGTCCGGCACACACCGCACCCTGCTCGTCGGCAAGGATATCCCGATGCCAGGCGGTTTCGTCGAGTTGATGTACTGCCGGCTGCTGCCAGACGGGAAACTGCTGCTCGACGCCGCGGGCGAGCAAGACGCACCGCTAATCCTCCTAGACATCGCCGATCCAGGCCAGGTTCACGTCGTGGCAGGCCAGGGCGAGATGACCACACTCGCTGATGCGGGTAGCACCGCACTCTACTGCCTGCGCGATCGTTCCGGCGGCCTCCAACAGCTGTTTGCCCTCGATTGCATGACACGTGAGACTTCGCTGATATTCGAAACCGCTTCGGAGATTCTCTGTGCGAGCTTCTCTGCCGACGACACTAGGGTGCTGATCGGGCTGTATTCAGGCGTCACGGGCAATAGTCTGGTGGTGTGTCCTTTGCGCTAGGCAGTGGGCAGTTCAATCGCGGCTGCGCCAGGACCGGTTTCCTCAACAAACAGCACCGCGATCACCGCACACGCAGTAAACAACGTCGCACCGACCAGGATGGGAAGCATCGGACTGATCGTGTAACACAATCCCGCCGCAAGGCTGCCCAGTGCAGCTCCAAGCGCAGTCGACCCGCTGCCCACACCACTGTATGTCGCGCGGACCCGGTCGGGGACGCATTCCATCAGGGTGGCCATGAATGCCCCGTTTGCCGCGTTGCCCACCAAGCCATCAAGGAATAGCAGCCCGTAAAACTGAGATGGCGATCGCAGCACCGGGGCAAACCAGTAGACCAGCGCACACCAGAGGATCGATACCAGCATTGCCCGGCGCCGCCCAAACCGGTCAGCCAGACGGGCGCCAAGCATCATCGTCGCCACTGACCCGACGCATACGGCGGTGTTGAGCGCGCTGATGCCGACGTAGCCGAGGCCAAATCGATCCCGTAAGAGCAGCGGGAGGCCGACCAGGATGAGCGCATTTGCGGCCCCGTTAAGCGGCAGGAAGACGAGAAACGAGACGGCCGTCCTGCGGTACGGGCCGCTGGCGATGCCACTGACGAGGTTGGCGACGCGGTTTCGAATGAGCCGAAGGGCGCCAGGCCGACTATGCGCCGCGCGGGCAGCGGTCTCCGCTCCGTCATGCCCCCGCACCGGCGATAGCCGATCCTCGACCCGACGGATCAGGCCGAGGATGACCGCCAGCATGGGCAGGATGCCGACAAAGGCCCATCGAGCGCCATATTGGTCGGCGATCAGGCCGCCGACCAGCGGAGCGACGATGCCGGCCAAGGAGCTGACCGTCTGCAAGGCGGCAAAGAAGGTTGCTCGCCATCGCGTCTCGGAGACATCCGCTTGCAGCGCCGACACCGCGCCGGAGCCGATCTGCCCAAGGCCGCCCAAGACCGCGCCCATCAGTATCCCGCTGCCGCGCACGCCGGAGGCTAGGACGATAAACCCCGCGATCTGAAAGGCCTTACCTGCCATCCACATCGGACGGCGGCCAAAAGTATCGGCAAGGAACCCCCCGACGAACGCCGCGCCTCCCTCGACCACAGCCGCCACGGCAAAATAGAGGCCCACAAACGCCGCCGACATGCCGAGATTGCGTAGATAGGGGTTGATGAGCGGCGCAACGGACATAAGCGCCAGGGAATTGACCGAGCTTATCGCCAGGAAGAGCCGGACCTTATGCGCGGAGGAGCGCTGACCATCCAACGATCCCACTCTCCCATACTGGTCGACGCATGTCGACTAATGCCACAAACGGCATTAGTCTACTAACGCACGGCGCGTCATGCAAGTGGGTGATGGACAATTCTGCCCCCGGCGGATCGAGCGGAGACTCGCCTCGTTTTAGGGCGGCCGGTCACTCGAGCCCGACGAGGATGTCTGTGCCTTCCACCCGCACCGGATATGTGGTGATGTCATGGACCCTGACCTTGACAAACATGAGGGTGCCCGGCCGGACCACTCTGCCGTCAGCCACGTCAAAGACCGACCCGTGCCGCGGACAAGTCACCTGGGTGCCCTGGAGCTTGCCGGCAAACAGCGACCCGCCCATGTGCGGGCAGGTGTTGTCAACCGCATAGTAGCTGCCGTCCGCTTGGACGAGCAGGATCGCCTTGCCTTCAACATTCACCAGTTGTTTGCCGCTCGCAGTAAGCTCAGTCGTGTCTGCAACTTTGACATAGCGCACTGGGGATAGCCTCCTCTGCGGGCTCCGGGGTGTCTCGATACCGCGAAACCGCGATCGCCTGACAATTCGCGTGGTCTGGTGTGCACGCCTGCACTGCGCAAATGGCCACACCGGCCCCCAGGCCGTTGCGTGTATCTCGCGTAGGCGCTATAGTAATATTGTAATCATTACAACTACGGCCGCAGGAGATGAGCGATCAAACATAAGGCGGGCTGTGACCGACATGACTGATGCGTACCGCATTTCGGCTGAGGAATTAGCGCGGCGCAACGTGCGCCTGTCGCCGCGTGGCCACAAGGTCCTGCAATACCTCTGCCAACATCTCGACCACCCGACCGCCGACCAGATCCACGCTGCCTTGCTCCCACAGGTGCCTACCCTGTCCAAAACGACTGTCTACAACACGCTGCATGCCCTGGTCCAGGCAGGTTTGGTCAGAGAAAACACCATCGATGACAGCCAGATCCGGTACGACATCGTGACGAGCGACCACGGACATCTGCGATGCGTGCGTTGCGGGTCGATCGTTGACTTTGCCGTCGACTTTGCCTCGCTGGCGACGGGCGACCTGCGTGGGTTCAAGGTGATTGGCAAAGATGTGTACTTCAGCGGTGTGTGCCCAAACTGCCTTGCCAAGACCGATCACGTTGAATGAAAAGGTTTCCCCGTCAATCGAAAAGATGATGCGCAAACGCGACACCTAGACATCGACAAGGAGGTTACTCAATGCCGGAAGAGATGAAATGTCCAGTGACAGGCAAGACAGGCAAGGCCACTGCCAGCAGCGGCACGTCAAACCGGGACTGGTGGCCCAACCAGCTCAAGCTCAACATCCTTCATCAGCACTCTGACTTGAGCAATCCGATGGGTAAGGACTTCAACTATGCTGAGGAGTTCAAGAAGCTCGATCTAGCGGCGCTCAAACAAGACCTTTATGCATTGATGACTGATTCGCAGGAATGGTGGCCTGCCGACTACGGCCACTACGGTGGGCTATTCATCCGGATGGCGTGGCACAGCGCGGGCACCTATCGGATGGGCGACGGCCGCGGCGGTGCAGGCTCGGGCAACCAGCGGCTCGCGCCGCTCAATAGCTGGCCGGACAACGTGAACCTCGACAAGGCGCGCCGGCTGCTCTGGCCAATCAAACAGAAATACGGCAACAAGATCTCCTGGGCGGACCTGATGATCCTGACCGGCAACTGCGCGCTTGAGTCGATGGGGTTCAAGACGTTTGGCTTTGCCGGCGGCCGCGTCGACCTCTGGGAGCCGGAGGAAGACATCTATTGGGGCGCCGAGGACAAGTGGCTCGGTGACACTCGCTACTCCGGTGATCGTGAGCTCGAAAACCCTCTCGCCGCTGTGCAGATGGGCCTGATCTACGTCAACCCCGAAGGCCCCAACGGCAACCCCGATCCGGTCGCCTCTGGCATTGACGTGCGCGAGACGTTTGCGCGCATGGCGATGAACGACGAGGAGACCGTCGCGCTCGTCGCAGGTGGCCATACCTTTGGCAAATGTCACGGTGCTGGCCCCGCGACGCACGTCGGACCGGAGCCGGAGGCGGCCCCCATCGAGCAGCAGGGCCTCGGCTGGAAGAGCACCTACGGTACCGGCAAGGGCGGGGACACAATCAGCAGCGGCCTCGAGGGTGCCTGGAAACCACGTCCGACCAGATGGGACATGGGCTATCTGAAGGTCCTGTTTAAGTACGAGTGGGAGCTGGTCAAGAGCCCGGCCGGCGCGAATCAGTGGCTGGCCAAGGACGTCGAGGAGCAAGACATGGTGGTGGACGCGCACGACCCGTCCAAGAAGCACCGGCCGATGATGACCACCGCCGACCTCTCGCTGCGCTACGATCCGATTTATGCTCCAATCGCGCGACGTTATCTGGCAAACCCAGCGGAGTTTCAAGAGGCATTTGCCAGGGCGTGGTTCAAGCTGACCCACCGCGACATGGGACCGCGTTCTCGTTACCTGGGACCAGAAGTGCCCGCAGAAGAGCTCATTTGGCAAGACCCTGTACCCGCGGCCGATTATGAGTTGGTCAATGAGGCGGATGTGGCCGACCTCAAGGCCAAGATCCTTGCCTCGGGCCTCTCCGTCGCCGAGCTTGTCACCACTGCGTGGGCTTCCGCGTCGACGTTCCGTGGCTCAGATATGCGCGGCGGTGCCAATGGCGCGCGCATCCGCCTCGCGCCGCAAAAGGACTGGCAAGTCAACCAGCCTGAGCAATTGGCCAAAGTGCTTGACGTGCTGGGCAAGATCCAGATTGAGTTTAACCAAGCGCAGAAAGGCGGCAAGAAGGTCTCTCTCGCCGACCTGATCGTCCTGGGCGGAGCCGCAGGGATCGAGCAAGCCGCCAAAAACGCCGGTATCAGCGTATCCGTTCCGTTTGTGCCGGGCCGTACCGATGCGACGCAGGCGCAAACCGATGTCAAGTCGTTCGGGGTGCTAGAGCCGGTCGCGGACGGTTTCCGCAACTACCTTAAGGCCAAGTACTCGGTGCCTGCCGAGGAGTTGCTGTTGGATCGCGCGCAGCTACTGACCCTGACAGCACCGGAGATGACCGTGCTCATCGGCGGCATGCGCGTGCTTAACGCCAACTACGGCGGTGCCAAGCACGGCGTCCTTACCAAGCGTCCGGGAGCCCTGACCAACGACTTCTTTGTCAACCTGCTCGATATGGGCACGGCGTGGCGGCCAACGGCAGAGGACAGCAACGTGTTTGAGGGCCGCGATAGTGTCACCGGTGAGCTCAAGTGGACCGGCACGCGCGCTGACCTGATCTTTGGCGCCAACTCGCAGTTGCGGGCAATCGCCGAGGTTTACGCGTGCGACGACGCGCAGGGCAAGTTCGTGCATGACTTCGTAGCTGCCTGGAACAAGGTCATGAATGCGGACCGGTTTGATTTGGCTTAGGTTGAGGAATGCCTAAGTCTCAGGGCTAGGTCCTTTGCGGCGAAAAGAGGGGCGGCAATTGCCGCTCCTCTTTTCGTGCGGTGTGCTCGGCGACCGCCCGTCTAGTGCTGATCGCTGGGCGTGGCAGCAGGCTGATCCTCCCCGCCGATGTAAGCCAGGACATCGCCGATGTCATCAAACTCGACGATTGGCACCTTGCGCTGCACCAATATCTCAACCAACTCCCGCTGATTGGTGGCGGCATTGATGGCGATCTGCTCCGCTCCAGTCGGACAACCCTCAAACATTGAAGTCAAGGACAATCCCTGCGCCCGGAGACGGGTTAGTTCGTCTTCGAGGCACGCCGCAGCCAGATAGGTCAGCCGGTGATCCCCACTCACGGCCGCATGCTGGATCTTGTTCCAGGTTGAGATTGCTTCTTCGTAGAAACCGCTCAGCTCGCTCTCCAGCGTTGCGCGTTCATGGGGACTCTGCCGTTTGACTTGCGCCCAGAACCGCTCCAGATCAGCCACAACCAAAGCCAGCTCCTCCGTCGGCACAAGGCCCCGCATAAGAGCTTCGAGCTTCGCAGTTACTGAAGCCGGCTTGAGATCAAAGGCCTCGATCTCCTCCAGGTACCGCTTGATGCCTGATCGGAAGTATGTCCGGTTAACCCTCGCCAGCAGGTCGCCAGTCAAGAGGATCAACCTTCCCTGGATGTGCTGTCGCGCGGGCGGGCTGGCTGTCTGATGGTCGAACACGAGCGCCTTCATCTTCATCAGCAGGGTCTCGATTTCGCTGCCATACTTGGTTGGCGTTGAGTTCTGGCCGGCCGTCCTGATTGCCCGCTGCAATTCGGCAAAGTAGGTTTTGGTCGCGGAGTCATCCGCCCAGAGCAACCTGCCCTGGGCAAAGATCGAGACCAGCGGCTGAAACTCATCCACGATCCGGCGCACCCGCTCGATCGGCATGCAGAAGAAATCGTAGCCGATTCCCTGGAAGCTGAAGGTGCGCTGTAGTTCGAACGCACGCGCATCCTTGCCGACAAACACAACGTCGACGTCCGACTTCGGGCTCATCCGTCCGGTGACATATGAACCGTAGACCACCGCAAAGGCAACCGAGTCCCGATAACGCCCCTCGATCGTCTGGACCAACGCGTCCAGCATCATCTGTCGTGTATCCACCAATCGGGTCATCTCCCACCTGGAAGCCATACCCAGCATCACCTGACCTGCGCCGGGCCCGAGATATGCGAACGCAACCGCAGGAGACTTTTGGACGATGGCAAAGAACACACCTGCTCGAGCCGCTGGTGCCGGTGCGGCCGCAAAGGGGGCACAGAATGTCAATCAAGGATCTCGCCAATGACCTCAACACCAAGTTTGCGGCAATCACAGGCAAGGACACGACGGAGCATTTGGAATGGGATTGGGATGCGTTCGCGGGACAGGCCGGCAAATCGTTGCCTGCGGCCATCGAGGAGCTTCTCTACAGCCCGTTTTTCCGCACGGATCGCTATGCCTATCGGCTGATGGACGTCCTTGCCGCTCGGGCGCCCGGCAATGCGGAGATTGTCACGACGCTAATTGATCTGATGCGTCGAAACCGCCACGGATCCGTGCGCGCTCTGGCTGCTCGCACCCTTGGCAAGCTCAAGGAACCGAACGCTGTGCGCCCCATGGTGTCGATCCTCAGCGATACGCGAATCCGGTTTCCCAAACAGATGCGCAGCGTAGACGGTCTATTCGCATCTGAATATGCCGAGATCATCGACGCCCTGGCTGAAATCGGCGATCCGACGGAGCCGGCCTTTGAGCTGACACGCCTCGCCCAGGACACACAGTTCGACGCGGGCATTCGGTCCCGCGCTGCTGCAGCGTTAGCCAGGCTTGGCGTGCGCTAGTCGGGTCCATGCCGGACAGGACGCGATAGAGAATCCAGAAGACTCAACTCTCGCCAGCAGGATTCGCTGCTCCATCTGCCAAATAGTTGACCCAATCAACTAGTTGAGGTGATCCGCATGGCGGATGTGACAGCGCACACCCAGGTTCCAGCTGATCGTGTCGATTCCTTTCGCCGGTTTAACCGCTTCTTTACCCGGCAAATCGGCGTGCTGCGCGAGGGATTGCTGCAGAGCCCATTTCCCCTAACGGATGCCCGCGTCCTTTTCGAGCTCGGCAGCCGCAGCGACTTGACTGCCGCGCAGCTATGTCGCGATTTGGGCCTAGATTCCGGACACGTCAGCCGGATCCTGAGCGGTTTCGAAGAGAGTGGGCTTGTGGTCCGGGAGCGCTGCGAAGGCGACGGGCGCCAACTCCGTGTCAACCTCACGGCAGCCGGTCGCGCGGCGTTTGCGGCGATTAACGAGCGATCGGCAAGCGAGATCGCCGAACTGCTCGGCAAGCTGACCGAAGACCAGCAACTACGTTTGCTCTCAGCAATGCGCATGATCGAAGCGATCCTGGACCAGAGTATGGCGTCTGCGGAGCCGTTTATTATCCGTGGCCATCAGCCAGGGGACATGGGCTGGGTCGTCCACCGCCACGGTACCCTGTACTTCCAGGAGTACGGTTGGGACGAGCGCTTTGAGGCCATGGTGGCACAGATTGTGGCGGACTTCATCAATGAATACGACCCAACCTGTGAGCACTGCTGGATCGCTGAGGTTGCCGGCGAGGTCGTGGGATCGGTGTTTTTGGTCAAGGCTGACGAAACCACCGCCAAGCTGCGTATGCTACTCGTCGAGCCCTCTGTCCGAGGCATGGGCCTTGGCACACGGCTGGTGCAGGAGTGTATCCGATTTGCCAGGCGCGTGGGGTACACCAAGATCATCCTTTGGACCAACAGTTGCCTTGACCATGCCCGGCGCATCTACGACAAGGCGGGATTCACCCTGGTTGCATCCGAGCCGCATCATAGCTTTGGCCATGCCCTGGTCGGCGAAAACTGGGAGCTACAGCTAAAGGACGAGTAGACTACTCGTCCTTTAGCGTTTTCGGCAGCAGATCACTTCTGAACGTTCATCTCAAAGCGCTCAAAGTAGCCAACCAACTCACCCTGCTCATTGCGGACCGGGTTGATGTACAGCCGGTGATTGCTGACGCTAACGTTAAGGAAGATCTCGTTAGCATGGTTTTTGAGCTTGTCGACAACCGCCCGGATTTTGTCCTCCGAAACCTCTCCGTGACAGTCAAATAGCGATTTACCAACCAGGTCGCGATACCCTCGGATGGTGTAATAGAAGTGCTTGGCGGTGTTGTTCATGTACCGGATGATGTGGTCGGTGTCGACAAAGACGATCGGGTAAGGGATGGAGTCCAGGATGTAGGTCTTGATTAGGTCTTCGGTCATTGGTGATCGCTCCTATTCATCTGTCCGGATGGATGAGACCCTCAGTGTTCAAGGCAATTCAGTCGTGCCAGGCTAATACGACAAACAGCAAGGGCAATCCCGCTCAAGCCTTAGCGGCCTTTGCTCTCCAGCGGCGTCTTTAGGCGGGCTTCCCATCGCCAGATGATGTGCCTCGCAGTAGATGCGGATCATCACGGCGACAACTTGCTTGTCTGCGGCAATACGTCCTGGCACTCAATTGCCTCCCTGTCTGCCCGAGATCATGCGGCCGAACACATCCTTAACTGCGCGTCTGTCAACAAGCAGGACCAGAGCGTGTCGTGCAATAATGCTCGTACATGCATCACGTCCGACCAGAGATGGGCGCAGCCGCGCCTCGGTTGGGGGGTCGCTACGATCAGCATGACGACTATCCGATTTACCCGCACCCCACACCCTATCATGATGGCAATGGCTATCCTTGCCATGTCCGTCATACTGACGACAACTTCCTGCACCAAACCCACCGCCACAACGATCGATCCTGCAGATCCCTGTCATCCGACGATCACAGCGGCCGCCAGCGCGTTGGACAAGCGGGACAATGCTGCCTTCCTGGCAACTCTGTCCACTCCATTGCGCTCGAGTTTGACGCAGTACCTCGACCTCACGGGCACTGGCGCGGCAAAGCTGGCCAAGGTCCTTCGCGATGCCAAGGTAGTAGCTGAATACGATCAGGTGCGCATCTATGAGAGCAGCCTCGACGGCAAAATCGTCACCTTTATGGCAGTGAAGGAGGGCGAACAATGGCTGCTCACCGGCTTATAGGCAACGCGTGGCTTCGGTCGATGGCGCGACCACGTCTTGCCCTTTCGGTCATCATTCTAGTAATCCTCGCCTTGGTTCCAGCCCGGGCGCTCGCTTACGACAACCTAAGCGCCCACCCCAAGATTAACAGCGAGGCCTACTTACGCTTTGTCGAACGCGCCAAAGCCGACGCTTGGCTAGCCGACACCACTCTTGAGGGACGCAAAGCTCTTGGAACTGCAGTCGCCGAGACCGGCCTGCTGAGCATCCGTGAAGAGGCCCGAGAGATGTCCGTTGCCGATTGGCTGGCGCACGGCGGCATGTCGGCAGACGAACCCGAGCTCCCGGCCTCATTCCGACACTTCTTTGATCCTGTACAAAATGCGGGCGTTGCCTACCTGACCGATCACATCGACGATCTCCTGGACTATGGCTACGGCCTTGGCGGCGCAGTCGTCAGCGGCGTTGGCGTGATAGTCACTCTGCCCGACACGACCAATCCCAAGGTCGATGCCCGTTGGTGGGCCCTTTCCCACCCCGCCAATCGGTTCAGCTATGCCAAGGCGATTGAGTACTATCGCACAGCCTTGGCCCGCCAGCAGCGATTAAGTCAAGACGCTACTGGACTGCCGGTTGGCACCATACCGGAGTACGGCAACGCTTGGCGCGCCGTCGGCGAGACTATGCACCTAATGGCCGACATGACCGTGCCCTCGCACGTCCGTAATGACAGCCACCCGTATGTGCCCATACTGTCGTACAAGCTTGGTAACCCCGACCCCTACGAAAGCACAATCAAGGCGGCAGAGATCGCCAGCTTTGCGGGCGGCTCACCGTCGTCACTCGTCGACTACAATACCGAAGATCTGCACAGCCTCTTCGAGTCAGTGGCACGGTGGACCAACGAGAACTTCTTCTCGATCGACACAGTACCTTATGGGTTTGGTTATAAGACGACCTACAACGGCCAGCCTGAGTACCCGTACCCCACCCTAAGCCAGTCTGTTACGACCTTTGACGGCATCTACTACCTGCGTCAGATCGAGGCGGGCCAGACAGTGCCGATCATTCGACAGTCACTGCTGGAGACTCTGTCACTGCTCACAGATGAGTGGTACGGTGACGATCGACCGCAGATCTACGCCATGGACCTACCGGTGCTCAACGCGCAACGCACCTTCTTGATTCCAACGGCAGTCGAGGCAAGCTCACGCGTGATCGATGCCTTCCTGCCCCGCTTCAAGGCTGAGTTCACCGTGAAGCCCGCATCGGCGACCACCTATGCCCTGACTGGCCGTCTGCTCCACCAGGCCACCGACGCCTGGCCGCAGGCTCCGGCGGTCAACAATGGGGCGCACCTTGAGTACAAGGCGCCAGGATCCGCCAGCAAACAGATCATTTGGCTGCCCAACAGCGCCTTCAAGTCCGGAAACCGCATCGAGTACGAGTTCGAGGCTGAGCCAGGTGGTTGGGTGAGCCTTAATTGGGATCTGGGTGGCTATCTGATCCGATCAAATCCACAGACCCTGATCGGCATCACGTTGGATGCTCGCGCCAAAACGGCAGGCAATCTCTACGTGGGCGAAGACATCGTCTTCGAGGCAATCTTAAGCGATCCGACCTATTCTCTATCTAGCGTCCACCTTGAGTGGCGATTTGGCGACGGCACGGCCGACCACGGTCAGACGCTGCTGGTCGCTGGCGGCAGGGCGGCGGGAGAACCGACTCACACCTTTAATCGCCCGGGTGAGTACGCGATAACGGTAACCGCCTCAGACCTGGCATCAGGCAAGGTCTTAGCTTCCGCCCAGGTAGCTGCAATGATCGAGGCCCACAGCATCCAGATCTACCCTCGCGGAATCACCGGCAATCCAGGTGTCGCCGTTGAAGTTAGCTGCTTACCCGCCAATGAACAATACCAATACGAGTGGACATTCGGTGATGGGAATACTGTGAAGGGAAACAAGGCAGTGGTCCAACACGCCTACGTCAAGGGCGGAACCTATGACTTGACCGTTAAGCTATTCGTCGGCTCTGACAGCAGCGCTCCATCCGTCGCGACCGACTCAATCACAGTCTCCATCAGCAGCGGGGGAGAGTGCCCGTTGTGTGGCCTGACACACGAGACATACACGCAGAGGATTGAAGCCAAAAAGATCTACTACGTGGACTCGCAAGGCATCCGCCAGTGCCTGTTCTCCCAGTTCCACGACGAGGCCAAGACCAAGCTGAGCTATCAGGGATGCTACGTCGACGGTAAGCGCGTTGGCGTTTGGACCACGTATAACGAGAGTGGGCTCCGGCATGTTGAGGACCCATATGTCGACGGCGTCCAGCACGGGATCTACCGCTATTATGATTACCAAACAGGAGTTATCCGGCAGGAGACCGAGTATCGCAACGGCATCAACGAGGGACTGCATGTCGAGTGGCAGACGGTCACGGTTGGGCCTTTGGCAGGCCAGAACGTCAAGCAAAGGGAGGGCCAGCTCGTTTTCATCGCCGAACTCAACTATCCGGTGCGGGACGGCTTCTGGACCTTCTGGTGGCCTGACGGCACCAAGGAGTCGGAGGGAACTCTTAGCCTGGGCGTCAAGGAAGGCTTCTGGCGAGAATACTACATGGGTGACAATCCCAAGAGCGAGGGCAACTACCACCTTGACCAGCCCATCGGCAAGTGGACGCTGTGGTCATACTATTGGGACGCCAATGGATACAACAGGGGATACAAATGGGAAGGCGAGTACATCGCCGGCAAGCGGCAAGGCACGTGGATTGAACGAAACCCTTCTGGATGGGAGACCGGCACATACGTTGACGATGCCAGGAAGGGTGAGTGGATCATGTATTACTCGGATGGGAGAGTCAGATTAAGGACCACCTACTAGACGCTTGCCCATCCGCAGCACGCAATCGGCGAGTGATAGATCAGTGGCAGCCAGTCCGGCTGCCACTGATCCTTTACGGCGCACCTCTGGCACGCCGCGACCCCCGAACGGCCAACCGTCTCCGCACAAATCCTGTCTTGTGCCCTTGACACTCCAACGCCCCGAGTATATGGTGTGTATGTACTCTATATACAGTGCGCCGAGCGGAGGATGGCAGATTGCTCTTGACTCTTGATCACGCAAGTGGGGCTCCCCTCTACCAGCAGATCGTTGAGCAGGTCCGGGGAGCAATCATCGGGGGCCGCCTTGCGGCGGGGGATGCGTTGCCTTCGATCCGCCAACTCGCCGCAGACCTCGTGATCAGCGTGATTACCACCAAACGGGCCTATCAAGAGCTCGAGAGCCAGGGGTTGATCATCACCCTGCCGGGCCGCGGCACGTTCGTCGCCGAGATCGACGCCGCCGCCCAATATGCGACGACCGAGAGGGCGCTGGCCGGCCAGCTGGACGACATTGTGCGGCAGGCGCAATCTCTCGGGCTTAGTGGGGACGATCTGGTCGCAATGCTACGTGAGCGATGGCATGCGACCGCACGGGAGGACGCGAAATGAGCAACGATCAAATCATCAGGGTTGTCGGCCTCAGTCATCGGCTGGGCAGGTTTGAGTTGGCCATCCCGGAGCTGACGATGGAGCGAGGGTACGTGCTCGGGCTCCTGGGCCGCAACGGAGCAGGCAAGTCGACCACTCTGGGCGCGCTGGTGGGATTGATCAAACCCGCTGCGGGCGACATCACAGTCTTGGGTTTGCCGGTGCGGAGCGCGGCAGTTGAGGTGCGACGCCGGGTCGGCTTTGTGCCGGAGCAGGCTGCCTTCTATGACGGTCTCAACGCCACACAGACAGCCGCAATCCTGGCGCCCTTCTATCCGGGTTGGAGCGACAAGCTACTGCAGCGCTACCTGACTCGCTTTGAGATCGACGCTAAGCAACCGATCCGCTCGTACTCCAAGGGCATGCGAGTTAAGCTGGCGCTGGCGCTGGCCCTCAGCCACGCGCCGGAGCTTCTGATCCTGGACGAACCAACTGCCGGGCTGGATCCGGTGGTCAGGCAGATGGTCGTTGGCGAGATTGCCGGGCTGGTCAAAGACGGCCGGCACTCCGTGATTATCTCTTCACACATCACCAGCGACCTGGCGATCGCAGACTACATCGGTATCCTTGACGCGGGACGACTCATTCTGCACGACGATCAAGAGCAGTTGCGCGAGCGCTGGCGCAAAGTCTCAGGCGCCACGGTTCATGCACCGAGTGATCCGACGGGGCTCTTCCTCAGCTACCGTCGCGACGGAGCCTCATTTGCGGGGGTGACCGATCACTATTCGACGGAGTGGCGTTCCCAGGTCGAACAGGCAGGCCTGCGGCTCGACGTGGTCGCCCAGTTGACCCTGGACGAGATATTGGCCTATGCTACTGGCCAGCGCAACCTGTCTGACGATGCAAGGGAGGTGGCGTAGTTGAGGCCGCTGATCATTAATGAGCTTCGCCAATATCGCTTGACCATGCTGGTCGTGACCCTCATCACTCTGGCCACGGCGCTCGTATTGACTGCGATCGAGGACCAAGACCTGGCCATCGGCTACCGCTTCATCATCACACTGGTGCCAGCCTACTTTGGCCTAACCTTGCCTGCGATGAGCTTCCGCAACGAAAACCGCGGCGGCACCTGGCGCTTTCTTCGCGCGCTGCCCGCGTCGGGCTCCATCGTCGTCTCGGCCAAGGCAGGCGCGGCCTTGTTGGTACTCGGAGCCGGCTCCGTCGTGGCCCTTGCGGGACTGATGATCGCCAATGGTGGTAGCACAATCCAGGCGACGCGCACGCTGAGTCTTCCGGTTGTCTTCGGCCTCGGCCTGCTCGGTCTCAACTTCGGTCTATGTTTCCGCTTTGGCGAGCGCCATGCCAGCCTTGCCCTGCTGGTCATCTTGGCAACTCTGCAGATCACGGGCATGGTGCAGTTTGCTCTCGCACCCGGCGGCGGGATCCGCGACCTCATCACGGCGGTCGAGCAGTGGTTTGAGTGGGCTCAGACGCCGATGGGGCTACTGACATGCAGCTGTGTCGCCATGGTTGCCCTGGCGGCCGGCTGGATCCTATCGATCCGCATCTATGACGCACGCGACATCACGCACCCGATGTAGGCGCGACGAAAGGAAAGGACGCCTCGATGCCTGAGATTAACACGATTGCCGACTGGAGCACGGTTTTCCGCGACCTTGCCGTCTGGCGTCCCCTGGTATTGGCCATCCTGCGCCGGCATCAACTGGCGGACTGCTATGCCTGTCTTGACATCCGGCCCGGCCTTGTCGCCGGCACGCACGCGGTCTTTGTCGTCAACGAGGATCTCGTCGTCAAACTGTACGGCCCTTTTTGGCCGGCAGATCAGCGACAGGAGCTAGCCACGCTCAGCCTGCTCGCCCACCGATCGCGGCCGCTCGGCGATGTGCGGGTGCCACGGATTTTGGCCGGCGGGGCGCTGGATGGCCTTGTCAGCGGCACCGGGGGGCGTTCATGGCCTTACACCGTGCTGGAGTACCTGCCTGGCGTCCAGTTGGCAAACGTGTGGCCCGATCTGACTGGTGCCCAGCGCCGCGGAATTGCCGCACAGCTAGGATCGACGTTAGCCTCTCTGCACGGCACGCCGGTTGACAGCAGCGAGCGTGACCAGGGCGCCCGGGATTGGCTGGACTTTGTCGAAACCCAGACCGCTACCGCCCAGGCGCGCCACCGGTCGTGGCAATCGCTGCCGGATCAACTGATCGATGAGCTTCCGGCCTTCCTGCAGAGCATCGGTCCCCTGCCCCGCCGCGGGTGGCAGCCCGCCCTCCTGCACTGCGATATCACAGCCGAGCACGTGCTGTTGCGACAGGAAGTCGACCACGACATTGCTAGCGGTTGGCATATCAACGGCCTGATCGATTTTGGCGACGCCCGGATCGGCGACCCCGAATACGATCTGCTCGCGATCTTTCTGTCTGCCCTGGCCTCGGATCGCGCCGCGTTCGCCGCACTAATCAAAGCTTACGACCGTCGCCTGGCAGCCGATGCACAACTTCACCTGCGCCTGACCGCCTATATGTTCTTGCACGCCTTCCCCCTGTTCAACGAGCTACCGGACAGCCTAAGACGCCGCCTGCAGTCGGCCACCGACCTGAAGGCAGCCGCGACAGCCATCTGGCTGCCCGCCTAGCCGCCCGGTCACGCGTCGCCGCTACCGCTCGAGCGTCTTGGCATACTGGGCCGCCTCCAACAGCGAGCCGACGCCCATGCCGACGAGGTTTCGGATCGGCGTGTTGACGATCTGGTAGTTGGCATGCAGGAATCGGTCGTAGACGACAAGCCGGTCCCGGACCTGATCGCGCAGCGCGCCGACGTCGTCATTACCGCTTGCGACGTACTCAGCGTCAAGCAGCCTGTACATGCTACCCAGCTCAAACAGGCGGTAGATGTCGTCGTGCCCCTTGATGCCGACTTCCTCCGCGACGGTGATCTTGCGCGCCCGGTCCTGGCGCTCAAATGTGAACGGGGGATCGCTGACGTTGGTGTAGCCTGCCTCGCGGGCGTCGATCTTCTCCTCAACCATCTTGCGCCAGGGGGTGTGCACCGTCAGTTGGGGCTGAGCGGCGCACCAGATCTCGCCGACAAACTCCTGGGCCTCCCGGGTTGACCGGGCGGCGTAGTCCAGAGCGTCGCCAAGGTTTATCCCGGATGGCCGGTCATCCAACATCCGTGGATCGTACCAGATGCAACACTCCGGGATGATGATAAACGCGTTGGGGTTGACTACCTGCACGTACTCATAGACGTCGCAGCCGCGGATCGGCTCAAGGTTGCGGGTACCGGCGGCCCAGTGACGGACCCAATTGCGCGCCGGCTGCAGGTACGCGGCGTGCATAATGCCGGGAGCGAGCATCGTGCCGGGACGCTTGCGCAGGAAGATGTCAAACCGCCGGGCAACGTTCTGCAGCCCCGCGTAAAGCTCCGGGCAGGCGTGCGGCACCATGTAGCTGATGCCGCCCCACTTCATCATGTGCAGGCTGCTGACAAAGCTCATTTTGACCCTGTCCAGCAGGGACATCAGGGCGCGGGTTTCGGCGGGCGGGGAGTCAAGGTCGAGCGGGCCGTACCGGAAAGGAAAGCACCCGTCAGGCGTTATGCTGTGCGGTGTGCGATAGTAGTTGAGGCTGAAGTTGAGCGGAGTCAGGGGGCCGCGCTGGAATCCCTCGTTGCGCCTCGCACCGTCGGGATCACTGCAGGCGACAAGGTACCAGGTGTAGTCCATCGCCCGCACCAAGGCGGGATTAGCTGCAAGGGCGCGGCCAAAGTAGGTCACCAGATTGCCGCCATATGGCTCCTCGCTATTGGGAAAGCCATGCACAAACGCATTGTAGCTGCCACGGCCTATCTTGAGGCAATAGATTGCCTCGCCCGCCGTCGAATGACCGATGGCAAACAGCTCGACGTCATCCGGATACTCCTCGGCTAGCGCACGAGCTTCGTGGTTGAGTTCGTCGACCGTCAGGTAGCGATCCCATTCGGGCACGTTGTCGAGCAACGGTGCAAGGTCGATCATGACGGCGCCCCCTTTTGCTATAGTTTACTGCGCGATTCGCCAGACCGTCCGGTCCACCCTTTGGGCGCGCGTCCAGCCAAACACGCAGGTCAGAGGTGATTGCGGCCCCGCGGCGTACACTGGCTCTAACCCGGATCGGAGGAGGAATCGGACATGACCCTGCTCACCCCACGGGAAGCCGCAGCGCGCCTCAACGTGGACGTCAGGAGCATCCATAAGTGGATCAGGTCGGGCCGCTTGCGCGCGGTACGGCTAGCCGGCATCTGGCGCATCGACGAAACCGACCTTGCTCCAGCCCTCGCGGGCGCCCCGGCGACGGCAATCTCGGTCCCTCAGGTTGGGGAGCAGGACGATGCGGCAAGCCGTTTTGCCCGGGAGGTCGACTCTTACGTGCGATGGGTCCGCCAGGTCAAGGCTGCTGCACAGCCTTTGCCCGCCCAGGCGATCAGTGAGGCTGCAGACGACCTGCTTCAGGCACTGGAGGCCTGGGCGGCAGCTTACGTCGAAAGGTCGGTAGGACGGTGAGGTGCGCATCAAATCTGAGAGTTGTGATCTTGAATCAGGTAGATACTTAGTATATCCTAAGCGGGAGGAGATGAGCGAATGTATACGTCCATCCAAAAGTGGGGAAACAGCAGTGCAGTGCGCCTACCCAAGGCAGCGATGGAGAAGGCCGGGTTGCAGCAGCATGACCGGGTTGAGATCCTCGTCCAAGAGGGCAGCCTCCTCATCACCCCTGCTCGCAGGCATTTGACGCTACGAGAGCGAGCCGCAGGTTACAGTGGCGAGTATCGTCCCGAGGAGTGGCAGACTGGCGAGATCGTGGGTAAGGAAGCATGGTAGCACCCTATTTCCCGCAACAGGGAGACATTGTGCTACTCAACTTCAATCCGCAAGCTGGACATGAGCAGCAAGGTACGAGACCAGCACTGGTTGCCAGCAACCCGGTGTTTCATCAACTAACCAAGCTGGCAATTGTCTGCCCGATCACATCAGTCGATCGAGGGTTCCCTCTGCACGTACGTTTGGACTCGCGCACCAAAACCCGTGGGGTGGTCATGTGCGAGCAGGCCAAATCGCTTGACGTCAATGCCCGTGGAGTTGTGTTCGTCGAGCGTGCCCCGAGAGAAGTGGCAGACGAAGTCTC
>ENA-ORXD01000824-ORXD01000824.1-sediment-metagenome-genome-assembly--contig:-NODE-824-length-32753-cov-4.446781_pt1 | contig 32753 bp, 21 predicted proteins | sample MGYA00237862_ERZ511471 | MGnify/ENA metagenome assembly ERZ511471 | reverse complement strand
GACCATAACCGGGGCGCGGTGGAGCTCGGCTGGAGCTTTCCCCTGGGAGACGAGATTCCGCTGAAGGGCTATCTCCAGTATTTCAACGGCTACGGTGAATCATTGATCGACTACAACACCTCGGTCAACCGGATCGGGCTCGGCGTGCTGCTGACCGACTGGCTCTAGCAGCACTGAAAAAATTCCATGCCGTCGCCCGCTGTTATCATCTTCCTGGTCACTTACCTGGGGGTCGCCCTGGGCCGCATCCCCGGCCTGACCCTTGACCGGACCGGCATTGCCCTGCTCGGGGCAATCGGCATGATCATCAGCGGGGCGGTGCCCCTCGGGTCCGCCCTGGCGGCCATCGACCTGCCGACCATCGTCCTGCTCTACGCCCTGATGATCCTCTCTGCCCAGCTCCGCCTGGGCGGCTTCTACACCTGGATCGCCGGCAAAAGCACCGGCCTGCTTGACCGGCCCCGGCGTTTCCTGCTCATCAGCATGCTGCTGGCCGCCCTGCTTTCCGCCCTGCTGGCCAATGATATCATCTGCCTGGCCTTCACCCCGGTGCTGACCATGGCCCTTCTACGGGCCGGGCTCAACCCTCTGCCCTTTCTGCTGGGACTTGCCGCGGCAAGCAATATCGGCTCGGCCGCCACCATCATCGGCAATCCCCAGAACATGCTCATCGGCCAGATCGGCCGCCTGGCCTTTGACCGCTTCCTTTACTGGTGCACGCCACCCGCGCTGATCGCCCTGGCCGGCGCCTATCTGATCATCTGCGCCCTCTACCGCAACCGGTTTGCCGCAGCCGCAGGCCCCCCGCCCGCGACCCCGCAACCTGACTGGCCGGTGTTCAACCTGTGGCAGACCGGCAAAGGACTCTTCGCAACCGCCGTGCTGCTCGCCCTCTTTTTTACTGATATTCCCAGGGAACTCTCGGCCATCACCGTGGCGGGCTTTCTGCTCTGCAGCAGAAAAATGCGCTCCCGGCAGATGATGGAGCTGGTGGACTGGCATCTCATCACCCTGTTCTGCGCCCTTTTCATCGTGGTGCAGGGCATTGCCGTTGAAGATGTCCCGGGCCGTATCATCGGGCTCATCAACAGCAGAGGTTTTGAACTGACCAGCCCCCCCACCCTGGCAACGGTTTCCACCATCATGAGCAACCTGGTCAGCAACGTGCCGGCGGTCATGCTGCTCATCCGTTTTCTCGACCCCGGCCAGCCGCTGCAGTGGTACGTACTGGCCCTGTCAAGCACCTTTGCCGGCAACCTGCTTGTCATCGGCAGCATCGCCAACCTCATTGTCATTGAACAGGCGAAAAAACTCGGCGTTGACATCACCTTCCGGGAACACGCCCGCACCGGGGTGCCGGTCACCCTTTTTTCCCTGCTGGTGCTGGCCCTGTACGCCATGGTCCTCAATGGCGGGTAAAACGGCAAACCTTATCTTCCTGTTGCCACGGCTGCTGAACCCCGGCCGGTGAGGGAAATAAAAGCCTCAAGCCCGTTGACGATATTTTTTTTACACCACGCTTATCCGCCCCTGACAGCAGGCAATTTCTTTTTGAGTTGACAAATTTTCTGAAAACAACTAACTGATTTTTTAAGGGTTTTCCCGGGCAGGCCAAGGCTGCCTCGGGGATGTAAGCGGGGATTTCGGCGGTTTCAGCGACAGCAGGCAAACGCCGAAAGAAAATTATTTATGCAAGTTATCCAACAACCGCAGCATGTGCGCCAGAGGTGCAGCGGCAAATGCAAATAGCCTGGTGGGGCCGGTATACATGGAAGATGACGGCATGGGTGCTGCTGGGAGCATTTTTTCTCCTGTTGCCGGCCCGCGCGGTATCTGCCCGTCTTCCTGCGGGACGCCTCGTTGTGCTCGGGGTCCGCAATGAAGTGAACCGGCCGGAATGGAATGACCAATTGATCGGCTATGGCCTTGCCCAGCTGCTTCTGCAGGAACTTTACAATACCGGCCTGTATGTCCCCATTGAGACCAATCCGGAAATTATCAATGAAATAAACAGATTAATCAAAGCGTACTGGCGAGCAGAGGCCAGGGAGTACACTGCGGCGGAAACCGATGCCCTGGCCAATAAATTCGCCGGCGATGTTACGGCCTATGCCACGGTAAAGAAAGTTGCCAGCGAACGCAGCCGGACATCAGTGGGTCCTTTCTCCTCGGCGCAAACAGTTGTGATAATTGCGGTCGAAGTAACCTTGAAAAAAGTCGGAGAGGAGGAAATCCGCGTCAACGGCGAGGGCCGCGCGGCGACAAAGGCCAAGACAATCATGTTTACCATCCGGGATGACAAATTACAACTGGATGAAACCGCTGTCGGCAGGGCTGCCGAAAAGGCGATCAAAAATGCTGTGGAGGAGTTGCGCCAATGACAAAAAACGGCTTGCTGCAACGGAAAGCGGGCTCTCCGCTTCTCCTGTCTCTGTTTTTTTCCCTGCTGTTACTCTCCGCCTGTGCCCAGAAAACCCTGGATATCGATGAAAGCCAGACCATTCCTCAACAGGAGGCGGAAGCAGTTGTTTTTCCGCCTTATGAGGGGGAAAAAATTCCCATTGCCGTGTTTCCCATGGGGCTCTCGGAAAAAGCGGCCCAGCGTTATCCGCACCTGCTGGAAAAATCGGTGGGACTGGGCCTGGATAATGTGCTGGCGGACACCATCTACCAGACCAGACGATATCGCCTGGTAGAGGCAAATGAGGCGGTGATCAATGAATCATTGAACAGGATCATGATGAGCGCCTCGGGCTTGATGGATGAGCAGCATGCCCTGCGGATCGGCAAAATCCTGGGGGCGAAAAAAATTATTTACGGGGAGGTGTTTGATTACTCTGAGGGGAAAGAGGAATCAGTGGCAGGACTGAAAGCCGTCACCACCCCGAGAATACGGGTGGGCATCCAGCTCCGCATGGTGGATACGGAAACACTGGAATACGTCCCGGCTTCCAGCGTGAAATACGGTCGAGACTGGAGCGAAGCAAGTCAAGCCGCCATCGGCAATGCCGTGTTGAAACTGATAACCGGCGGCCGCGATTAGGGTTGGGAGGCCAATCTCCGGCCGGTTTGACTAGCCAGTATTGTAGTTAAAATATTCATAAATGAGGATGAGAGATGAAAAAACAAATTGCCAAGTACGCCTTGCTGAGTGTTGTCCTGTGGCTGCCGGAAAGTGCCGCGGCCGAAGACTTTTTTGATATTATCCGCATCAATGTCAGCACCACGGGCACATCAAGCTCCCTTGATCTCCCCTATAACGGCGCCCAGGTGACCACCTCCTGGACCGATCCCGATCAGGATGGCGATTTGGATACAGGGGAGGTTCTTGCCGACCCGGTGCAATTCTATGACCGGAGCGGCGCCCTCGCCCTGTCCTCGGCAACTTCTTCGTATCCGGTGCTGACCCGGGCTGACCTGGAAAGATGGGCCGAGGAACACGCGGACGAAATCTATCAGATCCTGTTCCCCGGCGGGGTCAGCCAGGGCATCACCGACCTGAGCATGATTACGCAGACCGGCGGGCAGCGGCTGTTCCAGAAAGTCCAGCTCAAAAAAACCGGGGATATCATCACCAACAATGAGTTCGCCGGGGCCGTGGAGTATGTCAACCTGGAGGTCAACGATGATTCCGGCGACGCCTATTCCGCGGTGATCAATTACAGCCATGAAGCGGATAGCGGGCTGGAGATGGGATTAGTCCTGCCGTACCGGTATACCGATATGTCCGATGTCATCAACTCGAAATCCCATTTTGTGGCGTTTGAACCCTATCTGAAAAAAAAGGTATGGGAACACGATGATCTCTCCCTCTTCCTCGGCGGCGCCTTGACCGGCGCGGTATTCTATATGAAATCCGATTCCATTGAGGATTCCGGCAATCTGCTTTACGGGGGCGGCCTGTTCACCAGTTTCCAGAAGCCCCTGGGGCCGGGAAATCTCAGCGGCGGCGTGGAGTACAGGATCACCAAGACACATCTGCCCAGCGGGTTGAACGACAACGACAATGTCTTTGTCGAAGAGGCAATCGATTATATCAATGATCTGGACCCGGTACATACCGCCAGTTACGGCTTCAACTATGGCATTGCCGTGCAGGACAATATGGCCTTCAATCTGCAGGTGCTCCGGTCGCATTTCATCAGCAGCGACATCGATAACGACCGCGACACCCAGACCATGGTCGGTCTCAGCGCCGCCTACCTGCCGACCGACACCTTTGAAATCAACCTGGGGGTCCGTTCCATATATGAGCTGGAGGACGTTGATTCCTACGGCGTCATGCTGAACGTCATCAACCGGTTTTAGACACCGGCGACAAATGATGGCGCCAGGGTGCCGCTGCCGAATTCCTGCTGCTCCGGGTAAAATGCTCGTGCTTATTGATCCGTCACCGCCGACTCCTTATCTTTACCCAAAAGGCTGACTTTCGCTTTTCCCGCGCCGGCAGCCGATACGAATCTCCCGGGAGCAAGGCCGATGACATATTTTTTCCGCGCAGCAGCACTGCTGATACTTTTTCTGACCTGCCTCCTGCCGCCGCTGCAGGCAAAGGATCTGGTCAGTTACGCCTTTGTTAATGAAGACGGCTCGCTGGAGGTAAGCAGAAAAAAAATCTGGCTGTACGGCATCCACATTCCGCCAACGGACCCCACCTGCCGTACCTTTGAGAGTCCCATTGTCTGCGGCCCCAGGGCAACCCTGGCCCTTGATTTCAAGATCGGCCCCTTTTTCGTCGACTGTGAAAAGAAATGGGATAACGAGGATGGCAGCATTGTCGCGCTGTGCAGGTTGAAGGGAGAGGATCTCAGTGCCTGGATGCTCCAGCAGGGCTGGGCCGTTGCCCTGCCGGATGCCCCGCTTGAATACCAGGTGCTGGAAAAAATCGCCCGCAAAAGGGAGCGGGGCATCTGGGGCAAGATAATCGGGCATTAGGCCCGGCCCAGGGGACGAACAGCAATGAAAAAAACAGCAGGCAATCCGTCATGCCGGACCTGATCCGGCACCCACATGTTTATATGGCCCCGGACACAATCAATTCCCTGAGGGCCGTCTGCCGCTGACTGGTATCCTGATTGCGCACCGCCATGGCCAGGGCCTTGCGCGTGCCGACAAACACCGCCAGCTTCCTGGCCCTGGTCAGACCGGTGTAAATCAGATTCCTGAAGAGCATTTTGAAATGCTGGGAGAGGACCGGAATAATGACCGCGGCAAATTCACTACCCTGCGACTTATGGATGGTGATGGCATAGGCCAGGTCGAGCTCGACAATATGCTCCTTCTGGTACAGAACCTCCCTGTTGTCGGGAAAAAAGGAAATCACGCAGGTCAGTTCTTCATTGTCAATTGCCCTGATGGCGCCGATATCGCCGTTAAAAACCCCCAGGTCGTAATTATTTCTGCGATGAATAACCCGGTCGCCGACCCTGAAGATCCTTTCGCCGACCTTCAGCTGACTCTTCCCTGCGGCAGGCGGGTTGGCCGCTTCCTGAATCATGGCATTGAGACTGACCGTGCCGAGACTGCCCCTGGTCATCGGCGACAGGATCTGGATTTCACAATTTCCGCCGAAATATTTCGGGATCCATTCCAGGTAAAGCTTTCTGACAATGTCCGAGGCGGCAAGGCCGTAGTGCAGCGATGACCAGGGATGTACCTTGTGCAACACCGCGAGCAGTTCCTCAACCCTGGTCTGGGCCTGACAGACCTCTTCCAGATTGACATGCTGAAATTTTCCGGGAATGACGAATTCGGTCTCATAGGGGATCAGCGGCTCACTGGTGCGGAATTCATAGAGATTGGCGGCATGGCCCGGATCAGCGCCCGGCTCGGCCGGCCTGCGGTCATGGAACCGTTTCACCCTGCCCACAAAGGAGAGCTGCTCCTTGGTCGCCTCCTCTGAATCAAGAAACAGGCAATCAACTTTGTTCCGCCACAGTTCGGGTTTTTTGAAGGGAGAATCGATGTAGGGCATTTCCCCGCGGTTGATCTGGTGGGCGTATTGAATAATGAGCGATTCCCGGGCCTGCCGGAAGATCCTGGTCAGCCGGAAACAGGGCACCCTGCCCGAGGCGATCATGTCCTGCAAAACGTTGCCGGCCCCCACCGAGGGCAGCTGGTCCGCATCGCCGATAAAGAGCACCTGGCTGGGCGCAGGCACGGCCTTGAGCAGCGAGGCGGTCAGATTGATGTCCAGCATGGAACATTCGTCAACAATGAGAAAATCCACCGCCAGCGGATCTTCTTCGTTTTTCTTGAACCTGCCGAGCTGCCATTCCAGCAGACGGTGGATGGTTTTCGCTTCCCGGCCGATGACCTCGGACATGCGCTGGGCGGCCCGGCCGGTGGGCGCGGCAAGCAGCACCTTCAGCTGCATCGCCTCCAGCAGTTTCACCAGTACCAGGGTGGTGGTGGTCTTGCCGCAGCCGGGGCCGCCGGTGAGAATGGAGAACTTTTCACAGGCGATATGGTGAACGGCAGCGGCCTGCTCATCGCTTAAGGAGATATTGTTTGCCGTGCAGTAACGGCTGACCCACCTGCTCACCCTGTCCTGATCAATCCGGGGAGGCTTGCCAAAGCCCGCCACCTTCCCGGCCACATAGAGCTCATCGTAATAGAGAGACTTCGAGTAATAGCATGACTCCGTCACCCCTGCCGGCGAGGTGAGCCGGCGGACCATCAGCTGCCCCTCCTGCTCCATCCGGTCAAGCAATCCGGCCAGCCTGTCGCCGAGGTCCAGCTGCAGGAGCTCTTTCACCTGGGCTTCAATCTGCGACCGGGTCAGATAGCAGTGGCCGAAATCCCTGCTGGCCGCCAGCACATGTTTGATGCCCGCCATGATTCTCTCGGGGCTGTCAGTCGCCAGGCCGATGCTCAAGGCAACCCTGTCCGCGGAGAAAAAGCCAATCCCGTAGAAATCATTGGCAAGCCGGTAGGGGTCTTCCGTCACATAGGGGATGGCCTTGTCGCCGTACTGCTTGTAAATGCGCACCGCAAAAAGGGTGCTGATGCCATGGGTCTGCAGAAACATCATCACCTCCCGGATGGCCCGATGCTCGGCCCAGGCCGCGCTGATCATTTCCAGTTTCTTCGTGGCAATGCCGGGAACCTCGGTAAGCCGGTCGATTTCCCCCTCAAAAACATCCAGGGTCTGCTTGCCGAAATGGCTGACAATGCGTCTGGCGGTCTTCGGGCCGACCCCTTTGATCAGCCCCGAGCCCAGATACTTTTCCAGGGCGGCCGAGGTGGCCGGTTTCTTTTCCACGGCTTTTGTTGCCTGAAACTGCCGGCCATACTGCGGGTGCATCGTCCAGGCCCCGGCAAACTCCATGGTGGCGCCGGCAAACACCTTGGTCTGGTGGACGACCACGGTTTCCAGCTGCTGGGGATTATCGAAAGGAAAAACTCGCAGGATGGAAAAGCCGTTGTCGGCATTGTGGAAGGTGACACGATCCACAATCCCCCGCAGGGTCTCTTCAATAACGCCGGTCTGTTTGATCAGTGGTTGTTGCATGGGAAAAAAATTGCCTGGCCAATAAACATCCTGACCGCCTGAGTTTGCAAGGGAGCCGGGGAGATATCCTGGCTTAAAATTGTCTCACAAAGGAAACCATCTATTTTCCATCCAACACACTTCGGACGATTCTTGCCAGATTTTTACTGTCTACAGGCTTCCTGAGGTATTTTTTTATGCCAATCTCCATCGCCTTCTCTTCCGAGAGGGTTGAACTATAGCCGGTGCAAAGAATAACAGGCAGATCAGGACGGATACCCAGCACCTCTTCAGCAAGTTTCGCCCCGGACAAAGCGGGCATTGCCTGATCTGTTAAGAGAAGATCAAAACTCTGGGGATCACTCTTAAATGCTGCGAGCGCCTCCTGGCTGCTGGTCCTGGCCGTAACAGCGTAACCGAGGCTGGAAAGGACAGCCTCATGGAGAGCAACAATTATTATTTCATCGTCAACGATCAAAATCCTCTCCGTTCCATGGGGCAAAGATTTTACCTCTTCAGCTTCAACAGGCGTTTTGACATCTTCAATGATCGCCGGAAAGTAGACATGAAAGGTTGTGCCTTTGCCACGTTCGCTCTCAACGGTGATCATGCCTTCGTAGTCCTGGACGATGCCAAGAACCACGGACAGACCGAGACCGGTCCCTTTCCCTGTTTCTTTGGTGGTAAAGTAGGGCTCAAAGATTCGCCGTTGTGTTTGTTGATCCATACCGCAACCGGTATCACTCACGGAAAGTTCAATAAACGGACCGGGTAAAACTCCTGGATGGCCCGACACATCCTCAGCATTGAGTTCTCTGCGCGCCAATGTCACTATTAAAGTACCGGTCTCTTCCTCCATGGCATGCAGGGCATTGGTGCAGAGGTTGATAATAATTTGATGAATCTGGGTCGGATCGGCCCAAATACTGCCGCTTTCAGGATTTATATTCTCTACTATTTCTATGGTGGTCGGCAAAGATGCCCGCAGCAGATTAAGAGAATCCTTGACTATCAGATATGGCTGGAGAGCCCTGCGGTTATGAGCGCCTTTGCGGCTGAAGGTCAGTATCTGCCTGACAAGTCCCGCGGCTCTGTGTGATGCCTGCAGCACCTTGGCAAGATTGGCAGAAGCGTTGCTTCCATCTTCCAGCTCAACTTTTGCAAGTTCAGTGAAGCCGATGATTGCCGAGAGAATGTTGTTGAAATCATGGGCGATACCACCGGCAAGGGTGCCGATGGCTTCCATCTTATGCGCCTGGGCCAGCTTATCCTCAAGCCGTTTCTGTTCGGTGATGTCTATGGCAATCTGGATCTTGGCCAGGGAGCCATCCACCCAGTGCAGAAGACGATCATGTTTTAAATACCAACGGTCGTTAAACGCGTCAAAGTGCTCCCATACGTATGTTTTGCCGACCAGAGCCTCATCATGGACAAGTTTTTCATTAGGGCAGAAATCGCATGGGCCGCTCATCCCCTTTTGCAGAACCTGCCAGCAGGTTGAACCGGCCACAGCGCCATAAAGCTCCTGACAGCATCTGTTGACATATAAAATCTCATATGTCTCGACATCGACAACATAGACAAAATTCTCCGTGCTATCAAGGATTGTCAGCATTCTTTTGTGGGCATCCGCCAGGCGTAACAGGGCGTTCTTCAGATCATTCTCCCGCTCTCTTAATTTCCTGTTGGCGCTCTTCAATGACATATGGGAGAGACAATTGGAAATAGCAGCGGAGATTAAGCCGGTGATGATTTCCAGTATCGTCAGATCCGCTTCCCCATCAAAATCGTCATGGGGTTGAGCGGCTACGATGATCCCCGCCCTTTTTTCACCAGGCTCCGAAGTCCCTACTATTGGGACGGCGAGTAAGATATTTCCCCTGTCAACCATCGCCGTGGCAGCATTCATCTGTTGATCAGGAGCCGCCATGTCAAGACATTGCGGGCTGTGGATTTGGTTCCACAGGTGCTCAATAGAAAAATTTTGCGCGGTCCAGTCCATTTCGCCCGTCGCCATACCGCCTTTGCAAGCCAGCAACTCAGGTTGGCCACCGTCATTTGCCCAAAATATGGAGACTTTTTTGTATCCCAGAATTGAAGATATCAACATCACTGCCGTTTTCCCGACATCACTGAGAGTAGTCAGGGGAATACGCGCAAAGGTATTGCTATGGTAATTGAGCATCTGGACCAGATGAGCAATACGGTCCTGGCGTGATGCTGATTTTGATGCTTCCGTTTTATCAGCCATTATTTGCCAGAGATTGCAAAAGCTTCTTAGCCTCCTGCCTGTTTTGCTGAACACCATAAACGGTGACATCCGGTGCGGCGATAAGACATGGGACCCCGGTGGCATGGACCGCTGCTTTCAACCTTGCCCCTTCATCGCTCTCAACCGAAACAATTACCAGATCAACACCGACTTCTTCCGCAATTTCGCCCCAGAAACTTGTGGCGGTCAGTGAAAACGGTCACCATTCCCCGGTCAACAGGGTCGGATAGTGGATGACGTCACTCACATGTATAGCGGCAAAATGTTTCGGCTTACCACGAAAAAGGGCAATAATTTCTTCAGCACGGGGATAAGGGCGGACTCCATCCGCCGTCAGGTAAGACCTTCAGTAAAAACCCGCCTGAGCAAAAGGCTGCTTTTGATATTCCTCACCATCAACCAGAATGGTTGGTGAGCCATAAAGGCCCATCTCTTCCGCTTTTTCAAGTGAAGGCACCACAATTGTCTCAACTTCTGCATCGAGATTTTCTGCCTGTATCAGATCCGTCATCTGTCGGCCTAAATCAATTGCAGTCTGACAGCCCTTAAAAGTAATCAACTCTATTTTTTTCACTGTCTTTCTCTTTTTTTATATAAATTTACTCAATACAATACTCAGGCTGGAATGGTATTTGCTTAGTGAAGAATATCATATATTAGAGCCTCTTGCAAAATGAACGTCGTAGCGAGATCGAGAGAAAAATATTCTGTGCAATGATCAACGCCTTCTACCGGCGTCTTGGGTGACCTGGTAGCAATGGATCCTTCGCCATTCAACAAATAAGGGACTCGAAAAATACTCATATACCTGGATCGCGCCCGGATTTGGGTTGGATTTGGCTGGACCGATTGAGCAAAACCGCAGGCGCAGCAGGGCTACGGTGAGGATTTTGCGATTGAGGCGCAGCCAAAGACCTCGGTGCCCACTTGTGGGGTGTGGCCCGAAAACGGGATGCGTGATGGTAAATTCAGACAACCTGATCTCGGCAGATTTTACTTTGATACCAGAATTGCAGTTCGAGAAAAGTGCCTAGCAATTGGTAATCTATTTCTGAATTTTATTCAGGGTTAAAAACATTGCCATCATGGCAAGGTTCAAGTTCAGAGGCTATGTCCTCTGAACGATTTATGGTACTCCAATGAGTCAATTTAGAAAACTTGAGGTGATGAAGTAATTGTGGATACTGACGCGGATCTGGAAAGAACTATCCCGGGGGAAATCATGTCGGTGTGCAGGTGTTCCGTTCCTCGTCAAGCCTGCTACCTTGTCCTGACATTCTGCCGCGGTTTGCCTTCGCCTTACGCTTCCATGGCAAGGAGCGCGACCGGAAAATTGGCGAGGAGATCCCGGACCAGAATCTCCGGCCCTGCCGAGCCCTCCCCGGCGCTGATCTGTTCCCCGGTGAAGACGTTCCGGAATTGTTTCGCCGACATGCTCCCCGGCAGCGCGATCACTGTCTCGCCCCATACCTCTCCCACCGGCAAGGTTTTGGAGGGAAAACCGAGAAGCGACACCACCAGTCTGGGGACCACGACCAGGCAGACCTCATCGGCGCTCACGCGGGCAAAGGCCACCACCTGCTCCGCCCGTTCACCGGCCGCGACAAGCGGCACATACCGCCCCTCGCGGAAAAGTGCCTGGCGAAGGTTGCGAAAGGCAAGGGTCTGGCGGATGACAAAGAATTTTGCCCTGCCGTCCTCGAGATTCGCCAGGAGTCGTATCGCTTCTTCGAGTCCGTTGCCTCCCTCGGCGGGGAAGCGGTCTGCAATCTCACCCAGGAGCCCTCGCCGCGAGGCATAATCAACGGGCTGCCGGTTGTCCGGATCGACGAGATCGAAGCGCCAGAGCTCATCTCCCTGGTAGATGTCCGGCACCCCTGGAGCGGTAAGCTTGAGCAGGAGCTGGGACAGGCTGTTAAGGAGCCCGAAGCGGGCCACATGTCTCTGGAAGGGCAGGAAATCCGCCAGAAACCGGTTGTTTTCACCTCCTGCCAGAATGCTGCTGATAAAGCCTGTGATCGCTTTTTCATATTCCTCATTGATATTGATCCAATTGCTGTGAACCTTTGCCTCCCGGACCGCCTTGACGGCATACTGCCGGATACGTTCGGCGAAATTCTCGCGCTGCGCCCCGTCAAGGACCTCCAGGGGCCAGGCCCCGAGCAGGATCTGATACAGGGCATATTCGTCGTTCTTCGAAGGCGCCTTTTCATTGCCGAGCCTGCTTTTTCTGGTCCGGTTCAGCATGCCCCAGCGTTGCACCCGCTGGCGCCATAACTCGGGAATTTCCGAGAGGACGGCGATGCGGACCCGCACATCCTCGCTGCGCTTGCTGTCGTGGGTAGAGGTGCCGAGCATGCTGCAGGGCCAGTGTTCCGCCCGCTCCTGATTGGCCTGGTGGAAGGCGGCCACCGACACGCCGAAGCGCCGGGGGTCGCCTCCCACCTCGTTGAGTGCCAGCAAGCGGTTGTAAATGTAAAAGCTCGTATCTTCAAGCCCTTTGGCCATGACCGGTCCGGTGTACTGTTGGAACTTCATGGCAAAGGCGAGGATTTTTCGGCGATGGGCATCCTGCTCCTCGCCCTTTCCGGCCAGCAGGAGCACGTCCCGAATAAAGCCGAAAATACTGCAATCCGCCGCCCGGCTTCGTTTCTCGGCCTGCATGGTCGCCCACTCGACATAGCGGCGGTCCTCTTCATCGACGCCGCCTTCGGTGACATAGGTGCGATATACCGGGAAATAGGCGACTATCTCCATGAGGGCTTCCCGGATCGTGTTCAGGGTGAAGTCCCGGGTGTGCCAGTCCGCCTGCGAGATCCGCCCGAGTTCATTGGCGAGCACGGTGAACTCGCTGGACAGGGCCACCTTGACAATGAGTTTCTTGCAATCATAGAGAAGTTCTTCGAAGTCGATCCGATGGCCGACAAAGCGCGTATAGATCGAGGACATCGCCTGCTCGGCGCGGTTATCCACGAAAAGGCCGCCCACCAGGATGGCGAATTCGTAGCCGGTGGTGCCGTGCACCGGCCAACTGCGGCGAAGCCGTTCATGGGCGGCGAGGATTTTTTCCACCACCACGTAGATGCCGGTCGAAACGCCCGGCTTCGCGGCTCCCGACGTCGTCGCCCCATAGCCCGGCTCCTTCTTATACACGGTCCTGCCCCGGGCGGCCTCGTTGAGCCATTGGTAATACTGGCCCGGATCATAGAGCCCGTCCGGGTGGTCAATCCGCAGTCCGGAGACCTTTTCCGCCGCGATAAGATCGAGCACAAACCGGTGAGTCTTCTCAAAGACCCGGCGATTTTCCATGCGCAGGGCGGCCAGATCGTTGATGTCGAAGAAACGGCGGTAGTTGATCTCGTCAGAGGCCACCCGCCAGTAGGCGGGACGAAAGGCCTGTCGCTCGATCAGCTCATGCAGAAGTTGATAACTTTGCCCATCCCCCGGAGTACCGTTAAAGAGCACTATTTTTTCAGCTATGAAACGGCGGATCTCGACATTTTCCAAACAGAGCCGGGCGAGGCGCCGCTTCTGCACCTCTTTGTCCCGGCGGCGGTCTTGCCGGCTTTCGGGAGATGTCGTCCGGTGCCCCGGAATATTGCCGAAGGCGGTGACCAGGCTGCGGAAATCCAGATAGATCGACTCCTCGGGGTGGAAGCGCGCTTCCAGGCGCTCGATTTCGTGGCCGAGGATCAAGGCATAGGAGACCGGGTCCAGGGGGAAGCGATGCTCGTGATAGCCGAGGGAGAACTCTCCGTGCTCGGCAGCGAACTGCAGCACCAGCAGGCCCTTTTCCAGCACGGTGCCGTAGTGATCTTCGAGTATGGGGAGCAGCACCTTGCCCCGCAACGCTTCCTGGATGGGATGCCAGTCGATGTCGAAAAACTCGGCGAAATCCGAAGATTCACCGTTTTCAAGAACATCCATCCACCGCTGATTGTCGCTGCCGATTCCTATGTGGTTCGGCACCATGTCCAGGATAAGGCCCATGGATTCGGCCCGCAAGGCGTCCGTGAAACGATTGAAATCATCCATATCGCCAATTTCCGGATTAAGGGCATTATGGTCGATGATGTCATAGCCGTGCAGGCTGCCGGGCCGCGCCTTGAGGAATGGGGAAGCGTAGCAATGGCTGATCCCGAGGCCTCGCAGGTACGAGACGAGCTCAGTGGCCATTTTGAAGGTGAAATTGTGGTTAAACTGCAATCTGTAGGTAGCCACGGGGATCTGGGAACCAGCCGCCCCTGGCGTCCATGTCGTCTCCCGTCCCAAAGGGGTGATGCCGCGCCCCCGTTCCCGCTCGATTGCCTCTGTATGGAGGGTGAGGCGCTCTTCTTTCGGCCACCCTTCCAGCTCGAGGGGCAGCTTGCGTTGCCAGTTCGGGTACTCATCAACGGTTCCCGGCAGATTGACCTGGGCGATCTGCCCGAAGACATCCTCCAGCTGAAAGAGGAAGAGCTTGGACCTGGTGCGGGCGAGAAAGGTATGCACGGCCAGGGCGAGTTCGGGCAGCATTTCCGGATACCCTGCCGGGTCGAGACCCGCTTCCTCCGGCAGGAGCCCGTTGCGCTCGAGCAGCAGCAGCAGCCGTGCCCGGTCCTCGGCCCGGCCGATGATCTGGCTGTTGCGCAGGGCAGGGGTCGGAAAGAGATCGAGTTCGGTACGCAGTTCCAGATCGTTGCCCTGCCAATAGCCGGCGAAGGTGGGAAGATCGTGGGTGGTGGTTGCCACCAGGGCCTGGGCCGGGTAATCCGGCGGGGCCTTGAACGCCCCTTTTTCGTCTTTCTCAAAGTAAAAGAGCCGGTAGGAGAGCACCTCCTGGGGTAGGAGCGTCTCCCGCACCTCGTCCGGTACGGTGCCGAGATCTTCTCCCACCACCAGGCAACGGTTGCGTTGACTCTCCAGCGCCAGGATGGCCGCCAGGTCCGCAAAGGGGTAGCGGACATAGGCTCCTTCGGCTGGGCTTCTGCCTGACGGCACCCAGAAAAGGCGCATGAGGCCCATGACATGATCGAGGCGGAGTGCCCCGGCATGCCGCATGTTGTTGCGCAAGGTGGCAATAAAGGGGGCATAGGCCCTCTCCCGCAGTCTCGCCGGGATCAGCGGCGGCAATCCCCAATCCTGACCCTTCAGATTGAAATCGTCCGGCGGAGCCCCGATTCTCACCTCCCGGGCATAAAGATCCTGATACATCCAGGTCTCTGCCCCGGCGCCGTCCACACTCACCGGCAGGTCAGCGTACAATCCCACATTGAGGCCCAGCTCGAAAGAACGGCGGCCTACGGCGCTAAGCTGCAGGCTGGCATGCCATTGCAGATAGTGGAAAAACTCCAGCCGTTCCCGTTGCTCTTCGGCAAAGCGCAGCACGGCGGGCGAAGCGGGAGTGCGGAACGGTTCCGGCCAGACCGGCCAGCCCCAGACCGCAGGGTCGTCCTTATGGAAGCGCTCCTGCAGGGCCTCGAAAAGTCCGTAGAGCCGGAGGGGCTCCCCGCCTTTTTCCTGGAAGTCTCGAAAGGCCCGGCCGCGGTCGGTCCCCGGATTGAGATGATGGTCGCGGAAATGGTGGTAGAGAATCTCGAGGATGGCCTTCTTCGCGGCCGAAACGCCGGCATAATCAACCAGCTCCGATTCTCGCAGGCTTGCCAGACTCACCTGGAATTGCGGGTCTTGCACGGCCTCCTGGGCCTTGCTGCTTTCCCGGAAATCGGGCACGGCCTCGATGTCGAGGTAGAGATGATTGAAAAAGAGACGGCTGGACGGACTATAGGGACTTTTGTGGAAAGGATTGTGGGAAAAGAGTGCATTGATCGGGTTGACCCCGACCACGCCGGCGCCACGCTCGGCAAAGTATTCGAAAAGGCGGCTGAGATCGGTAAAATCACCTATCCCCCAGTTTCGGTGCGAACGCAGCCCATAGAGCTGAAGCGCAGGTCCCCAGACCCGGCCCTCCCCCTGGAGTCCGGCCGGCACATAGCAGGAGCACGGGGCAACGATGACCGGCAGATCCCCGGAGAGCGGGTCGTCATGGTCGAGTTCCCGGAGAGTGAAATGGTGGTAGCCCTCAGCAACGGCAACGGCGAGTTCGAGCTCGAGCTCGCGCCGCTCGATGAGCGCTCCGTCTATTTCCCTGCTTTCCGTGCAGTTAAGCGATGCTGCAACAAATTCTCCCAGCTGCGTCCGGCCCTCTTCCTCCCGAAGCTCCCAGGCAAAGCGGCTGTTGCAGCGGGATTGCGGGATATGGATGACGAGACGCAGGGGAGATGCCGGCGTCCGGGTCACCAGCACCGGCGCCAGGAGCCGGCGCCACGGTCGGCTTTCTTCGGCTGCGAGAGCTGCGGTCAGCGTTTCCTCATTGGTGGTGTCAACGCCCATGGCGGCCAGGAGGGAGCGTTTCGTGGCCAAGGCTACCCGGTGCGGTTTGCCCCAGATATCATGGTAGCTCTGCTCGATGCCGTAAAGGGCTGACAGTTGCTCGATCATGGCGGTGTTCATGAGATGCTCCCTACGTCGGGGTCGAGGAACCACGCCGCCGACCAGGGGGGGATGCTGCCGTGGCGCAGCCTGCCGGCAAGGCCGGGCTCGCTTTCATAGAAAACCGTACCCCGCACCTCGGGAATGGCCGAGAGGGTTTTTCCACCGGCATTGACCACCAGGCGGAGCATGGAACCGTCGCCCAACCGCCATTCGACCAGCAGCGCCCGCTTGCCGATCAGATAAAAGCGAGAGCCATGGCCTGGCATAGCAACAAGCCGGGGAACGACAAATCGATGCCGGAGACGAAGCAGGCCCTGATAAAAGCTTCGCCAGGCAAGCGCCTGTTCCGAGTCCCCTTCCTCCCAGCGAATCTTGGCGCGCAAATAGGTATCGGCCGCCATCGGGTCGGGGATACGGGCACGGGCGTCTGCATGACGAAAGGCCGAAAATCTGGCGAATTCTCTCCGCCGGCCTTCCGTCACCGCCTCCTGGAGATCGGGTCCGAAGGCGCAAAAGAAGGGAAACGGCGTGCGCGTCCCGAATTCCTCGCCCATGAAAAGCAGCGGCGGAGACGGGGCGAGCAGCGCGACGGCGGTCAGGACCCGATGGCTCTTTTCCTCGGCCAGCACGGTGAGCCGCTCGCCAAAGGCCCTGTTGCCGATCTGATCGTGATTCTGCAGAAAGGTGACAAAAGCGGTGGCGGGAAGACCCGCACTCGGCTCCCCCCGGTTTTTCCCCTCCTGGTAGACGGACGGTTCTCCCTGATAGGCAAAACCTTCGGCCAGGCAGCGGCCGAGGGCCATGGCCAGGGCCTCCTGGTAATCGGCATAGTAGCCCTCCGCTTCGCCGGTGAGCAGCACATGAAAACAGTGATGGATGTCATCGTTCCATTGGGCCGCGTACCAGCGGGGACGGCCCTCCCGGCGCTCGAGATAACGGGCCTGGTTGGCATCGTTTTCCAGCACGAGATGCACCTGCCGCTCCCGGCGCGGCCCGTTCCCGACGGCTTCGGCCAGCTCGATCAGAATGTCCGGCCGTGAATCGTCCCGGATGGCGTGAACGGCATCGAGCCTGAGACCGTCCAGGCGGTATTCTTCCAGCCAGAAAAGCGCATTATGGATGAAAAAATCCCGCACCACCCGGCTCTGCGGACCGTCATAGTTGATGGCGGCCCCCCACGGGGTATGGTGGCGTTCCGTGAAAAAGGGCGCACTATAGAGATGGAGGTAATTGCCTTCAGGGCCGAAGTGGTTGTAGACCACGTCGAGAAAGACCATGAGGTGCCGGGCATGGGCCGCCACCACCAGCCGTTTGAGGTCCTCCGGCCGGCCATAGCTGCGGTCCGGGGCAAAGGGCAGAACCCCATCATAGCCCCAGTTGCAGGCCCCGGGAAAATCGGCCACCGGCATAAGCTCGATGGCGGTTACTCCCAGCTCGGCAAGATAATCGAGCCGCTCCTCCACCGCTTTGAAGGTGCCCTCCGGGGTGAAGGCCCCCACGTGCAGCTCATAGAGGACCGTCTCTTCCCAGGGTCTTCCCAGCCAGCCGTCGTCCGGCCAGGCAAAGGCCGCCGGGTCGACCACCTCGCTCGGACCATGGACGTCCTCGGCCTGGCAGCGGGAGGCAGGATCGGGAACGCGGATCTCGCCGTTGATCAGGAACCGGTAGCGGCTGCCTGGTCCGGCTTCGGGGTGGTGGTGTCGATACCAGCCGTTTTCCGCGGCCGACATGGGCATTACCGGCCCGCTCTCCTGGTCGCCTTCGAGACAGAGCTCCACCCGCTCGGCGGTGGGCGCCCAGAGTTGAAACAGCACGCCGCCCCGGGGGTCCATCTCGGCGCCGAAGGGCATGACATGACGGTAGTGGAGCTTGTTTTCAGCCATTTTTTCGCACCTTGAAGACGATGATGGCCAGCGGCGGCAGGGTGAGATTGAGGGAATGGTAATGGCCGTGGGCGGCAACCGGCGTCGCCCGCACCTCGCCGCAATTGCCCATGCCGCTGCCCCCGTAAAGAGGCGCGTCGCTGTTCAGGATCTCCTCCCAGATGCCGCCCCGGGAGACCCCGATCCGGTAGTTATGCCGCGGCACCGGGGTAAAATTGGCGACGCAGACCAGCTCCTCGCCCGCCTGCCGGGAGCGGCGCAGATAGGCGAGAACCGATTGCTGGTGGTCCTTGCAATCGATCCAGGCAAAGCCCTCCGATTCGAAATCGATGGCGTGCAGGGCCGGTTCCCCGCGCAAAAGGGTGTTCAGGTCCCGGACCCAACGCTGCAGTCCCTTGTGGGCAGGGTCGTTGAGCAGATGCCAGTCAAGGCTTTTGTCGTGGTTCCATTCCGCCCGTTGACCGAATTCGCAGCCCATGAAGAGCAGCTTCTTGCCCGGATGGGTATACATGAAGCCATAGAGGAGCCGGAGATTGGCAAATTTCTGCCAGTCGTCGCCGGGCATCTTGCCGAGCATGGATCCTTTGCCGTGCACCACCTCGTCATGGGAGTACGGCAGGACAAAGTTTTCCTGGAAGGCGTAAAGCAGACTGAAGGTGATGTTGTGGTGGTGGTATTTGCGATAGAACGGATCCTGCCCCATATAGAGCAGGGTGTCGTGCATCCAGCCCATATTCCACTTGCAGCCGAAGCCGAGCCCGCCGAGATAGGTGGGCCGGGAGACCATGGGCCAGGCCGTGGATTCCTCGGCAATGGTTAAGGTGTCCGGATGTTCGCGGTAGATGAGCTCATTGAACCGTTTGATGAAATCCACCGCTTCGAGGTTTTCGCGGCCGCCGAACCGGTTGGGGATCCACTCCCCTTCCTTGCGGGAGTAGTCGAGATAGAGCATGGAGGCCACGGCGTCGACTCGCAGCCCGTCGATGTGATACATCTGGAGCCAGAAGAGGGCGTTGCTGAGGAGAAAATTGCTCACTTCCTGCCGGCCGTAATTGAAGACAAAGGTGCCCCATTCGCGTTGTTCGCTCTGTCTGGGATCGGCGTGCTCATAGAGATGGGTGCCGTCGAAATAGCCGAGTCCGTGGGCGTCGCGAGGGAAATGGGCCGGCACCCAGTCCAGGATGACGCCGATGCCATGCTGATGGAGGAGGTCGACGAAGTACATGAAATCCTGGGGCGTGCCGAAACGGCTGGTGGGCGCATAGTAGCCGACCGTCTGGTAGCCCCAGGAGGCGTCGAGGGGGTGCTCGCACACCGGTAGCAGCTCCACGTGGGTGAAGCCCATCTCCTTGACATACTCGGCAAGCCTGGGCGCCAGTTCCCGGTAGGTCAGCCAGCGCTCCTCCTCTTCGGCCACCCGCATCCAGGAGCCGAGATGCACCTCGTAGATGGCAAGCGGCGCGTCGAGGCGATGCCGTTTGCCGCGGCTTGCCAGCCACTCGCCATCCTGCCATTGGTAGTCGGCTATATCCCAGACCAGGGAGGCGGTGGCCGGCCGGATCTCGCAGGCGAAGCCGAACGGGTCGGTCTTTTCCGCAGTGTATCCGGCGTTTCGCGAACGGATGGCGTATTTGTAGCGAGTCCCGTTTCCCACGCCCGGGACGAACACTTCCCAGATACCGGAGTCACCACGGCTTTCCAGCAGATGCGCCGACTCGTCCCAGTCGTTGAAATCAGCGATCAGCGCCACCCGCTCGGCATTGGGCGCCCATAGCGCAAACCAGGTTCCCGGCTCGCCGTCCCTTGCACCGATATGGGCCCCGAGCTTTTCCCAGGCCCGGTAATGAGTTCCCTCGATCAGGAGATGCAGGTCATAATCGGTCAATCGTGTGTGGACGTTGGTCATTTGTATCACTCCTTAGGGTGTGCCGTGATGCGGATTCTCGATAAAGCCGATGATCCCGGCAAGCGGGATATGGAGCCAGTCAGGGCGGTTGTTGAATTCATACTGCAGCTCGTAAAAGGCCTTATCGAGAAGGAAGGCGTCCAGCAGGACGCTCCGGGCCGGACCGGTGGGCAGAAAGGTGCCGCCTTCGGCTGTCTTGAGGTAGGCGGTGAGAAAGGTAGCCGCGACCCAGGCCTCCCATATATGCGCCTGCTGTTCGACTGCGGCCGGGTCCACGGCGGCGAACCTGTCGGCCGCGATGAACGCCGTATGCGCCGCATAGCTGAAGGAACGGAGCATGCCGGCCACGTCCTTCAGCGGCGACTGTTTCCGTCGTCGCACGGCCAGCGACCTGATCGGCTCCCCCTCGAAATCGATGAGCAGGAAATCGTCTTCGGTGCGCAGGACCTGGCCCAGATGATAGTCGCCGTGACAGCGGATGAGTTTGCCGCCGATGCCGCTCAACTCCGGCAGGGACTGGAAGCGCTGCAGGAGAGTGGGGCCGGCGCCGATGACCGCGTCCGCCTGGGCCTTCAGCTCCATGCTCAGACTGACCGACCGATTGGCCAGCAGGTTGAGGCTCAGCTGTGCCTGGGTGGCAAAAGCGTCAGCCAGGGCGGCGAGATATTCCGGCGTGATGGGCTCGGGGGTAAAATTCCTGTTCCGCTTTTCACGGGAGAGCGCCAGGTGGAACTCGGCGGTGCGGGTGGCGAGTTGCTCGATCGCCGTCAAATAGTCGCCGCACCTCTCTTGGAGTTCGGCCGGCGGCGCCTGTTCGGCGAGCTGCAGGAGCGCTGCCGTGTCGTTTGCCCGCTGCCCGCCCGGGGAGAGGGAGAAGATCTGCCGGTCCTGCAGGAAGGCGGTTAGATGTTTCATGGTGAATGCCCAGCCATCACCTTGATTCTTTTCAAAGACCTGCAGCATGGCCACGGTGGATCTCAGGCCGTCAGGCTGTTGGTAATCGATGGCACCCAGGACCGGAGCCATATTGGCAAAACCGGTGCTCTCGGTAAGATAGCGGCCGATCTCCATGTCCGGACTCGGCCCCTCCTCGACCCGGCGGAAGCTCTTGAGGATAAAGGCGTCGTCCAGGATGATCGAGGTGTTGCTCTGTTCCACGTCAATGCGGCGTACCTCACTGCATTCCGCCTCCCGCTCTTTTTCCTTTTGAAAGGCCTCGCTCCGGTAGGCGATAAGCCTGCCTCTGGCGGCAGTGGAAAAGCTCCGGCCGTCGGCCATGATGGTAAAGAGATCGCAGCAGGCGGTGCGGTCCGACAGGGCATCAAAGAGGACGCCCTTTTCCCTGGAGGTGGACACCCGGCAGAGGAGGCTTTCCGGGATTTCGTCCAGCAGGGTGTCGACCAGCTGCCCCTTGGCGATCTTCAGAGGCAGCGAATAAACCTCGTTGCCCCCGTCTTCATAGGTGACCGAGACAAAGATGACAAAGAATCCCGCCCCCAGTTTCGCCCAGTCCGTGATGCGCAGGGCCGAGATCACCCCCGCCTTTCCCCTGAACCAGCGTTGCCCGGGCAGGTAGGCGAGGAGCACATCCTGCTCAAGCTGGTAGCGGTATTCCTGGCGCATGAAATCGTCCCAGCCGCCGGCCAGATTGAGCGAGGGGAGACTGATCTCCGCACCCCTTGCGCCGCCTGGAACCCTGATGGGCTTTGCCTGCGGTTCGAGCTTGAACCACATGAAGCTGTGCGGCCCCAGGGTCAGAAAATAGGGCAGATCACCGATCATCGGAAAATCCGTGCGGCCGATAAGCTCCACCGGTATCCAGCCGCGAAATTCGGAGAGATCGAGTTCCACCGGCTGGACAAAGCGTGACAGGTTGGCCACGGCCAGGATCACCTCTCCCTGGTAACGGCGGATATAGGGGAGCACCGCCCGGTTTTCCGGCGCCAGAAATTCCATGGACCCCTTGCCGAACGCCTTGTACTGACGGCGGAGCGAGATAAGGCGTTTCATGAAATGAAACAGCGAGGAGGGATTGCGCTCCTGGGCCTCCACGTTCAACCCCTGGTAGCTGTAGACCGGGTCCATGATCACCGGCAGATAGAGCTTGGCCGGGTCGGCCTTGGAAAAACCGGCGTTGCGGTCCGCCGACCATTGCATGGGGGTCCGCACCCCGTTGCGGTCACCGAGATAGATATTGTCTCCCATGCCGATCTCGTCCCCGTAATAGAGTACCGGGGTGCCGGGAAAGGAGAAAAGCAGACTATTGAGCAGCTCGATCCGGCGCATGCTGTTGTTGACCAGCGGCGCCAGACGGCGGCGGATGCCGACATTGACGCGCATGCGGGCATCCATGGCGTATTCCCGGTACATGTAGTCGCGCTCCTCGTCGGTCACCATCTCCAGGGTGAGCTCGTCGTGATTGCGCAGAAACAAAGCCCATTGGCAGCTGTCCGGAATGGCCGGGGTCCGCTTGAGGATCTCGGTGATGGGGTGGCGGTCTTCCTGGTGGATGGCCATGAAAATGCGCGGCATAAGCGGAAAATGGAAGGCCATGTGGCATTCGTCACCATCGCCGAAATAGGCCCGCACGTCTTCCGGCCACTGGTTGGCCTCGGCCAGGAACATGCGATTGTCATAATGGCGGTCGAGCTGACGGCGGAATTCCTTCAGCACCTCGTGCGTTTCCGGCAGATTCTCGTTGTTCGTCCCTTCCCGGACGCAAAGATAGGGCACTGCATCGAGCCGCATGCCGTCCACCCCCATGTCGAACCAGAAGCGCATGACCCGGCAGACGGCCTCCACGACCCGGGGATTGTTGAGATTGAGGTCGGGCTGGTGGGAGAAGAAGCGGTGCCAGTAATAGGCCCCGGCCACCGGGTCCCAGGCCCAGTTGGAGGATTCGCTGTCGGTGAAGATGATCCTGGTTTCGGCAAACTTCGTATCCGTGTCGCTCCACACGTAGAAGTTGCGGCGGGCCGACCCGGCTTTGGCGCGCCGGGCCGCCTGGAACCAGCCGTGCTGATCCGAGGTATGATTCACGACGAGTTCGATGATCACCTTCATGTCCCGCAGGTGGGCCTCCCGGACAAAGGCGCGGAAGTCCCGCAAGGTGCCATAGTCGGGATGAATGCCGCGATAGTCGGCGATGTCGTAGCCATCGTCCCGCAGCGGGGACGGATAAAAGGGCAGCAGCCAGATGGCGGTTATGCCGAGATCCTGGAGGTAGTCGAGCTTTTGTCTGAGTCCCCGGAAGTCGCCCATGCCGTTGCCGTTGCTGTCGCAGAAGGCCTTGACATGCAGCTCATAGATGATGGCATCCTTGTACCAGAGGCTGTCTTTTTTCTTGATCATGTCAGTCACCTTTCTACAGGAAATATTCAAAGTCCCGCTCGGAGCGGACCTTGCGGCGGAGCCGGTAGATCTGGGCCGGGCTCTCGGCCGGATCAAGACGCACGTAGTTACGCCGTCCCTGCCAGAGGTAGCGCCCTTCCCCGATGAGATCGTGGACCTGGTAAACCTCGCCTGGGCCGATGCCCAGCTCTTCAAGGGGCACCTCCACCCAGCCGTCGTGCACGTGATGCGGGTCGAGATTGATCACCACCAGGATGATGTTGTCGTGGTTCGGCGTGGTCTTGCCGAAAAAGAGCAGCTGTTCGTTATCCACCGGATAAAAATCGAGACCTTTGCTGGTGTGGAGGGCCGGATTTTCACGGCGTATCCGGTTGACAAGTGCGATATATTCCCGCAGGCTTTCCGCCCGGTTCCAGTCCCGATGCCGGATCTGAAATTTTTCGGACTCGTGGTATTCCTCCGTGCCCGGTATCGCCTCGTTTTCGCAGAGTTCGTACCCGCTGTAGATGCCGTAGCTCGCGCCCAGGGTGGCGGCCAGCACCAGCCGGGAAAGAAAGGCCGGGCGGCCACCGAACTGGAGAAACTCCGGCAGGATGTCCGGCGTATTGGCAAAAAAATTGGGCCGGAAGAACTCGCGCACCCCGGAGCGGGTGAGGGCAGTCACATATTCGGTCAGTTCGCGTTTGGTGTTGCGCCAGGTGAAGTAGGTGTAGGACTGGCTGAAACCAGCCTTGGCCAGGGCATGCATGATTTTCGGCCGGGTAAAGGCCTCGGCGAGAAAGACCACATCCGGGAAGCTTTTTCGCACTTCGGCGATAACCCACTCCCAGAAGCAGAACGGCTTGGTATGGGGGTTGTCCACCCGGAAGACGCGTACTCCCCTGGCGGCCCAGAAGACGATGACATCCTTGAGCTCGTGCCAGAGTGACTCCCATGCCGGGCTCTCAAAGTTGAGGGGGTAGATGTCCTGGTATTTCTTGGGCGGATTTTCCGCGTATTTGATGCTGCCGTCAGGACGATGCCGAAACCATTCCGGATGCTCCCTGACATAGGGATGGTCCGGCGAGCATTGAAAAGCGATGTCGAGAGCCACCTCAAGGCCGTGGCGGGAGGCTTCCGCTGCGAAAAAATCGAAATCTTCCAAGGTGCCGAGATCCGGATGGACCGCCTTGTGCCCCCCCTCCTGACCGCCGATGGCCCAAGGGCTGCCGGGGTCGTCCGGTCCGGCCGCCAGGCTGTTGTTCGGTCCTTTTCGGTGGGTGTGGCCGATGGGGTGGATGGGCGGCAGATAGACGACGTCAAAGCCCATCCCGGCGATGTAGGACAGATGCCTTGCGGCATCCCGGAAGGTGCCGCTCTGCTTGGGGCCGCTGCCCGTCGAACGTGGGAACATCTCATACCAGGCGCCGTACCTGGCCCGGATACGTTCCACAATAACCTGCAGGGCCTGGCTGTAACAGGAGCTTTGCGACCGGTCCGGATAACGGTTCATCAAGGCGGTGAGATCCGGCGACAGCCCGCGCTCCACGCGTTTACCCTGGACCTCCCGGGATTTGAGGAGAAGCGCGATTTCCGTCAGCCAGCCGCGGTCGGGCGTCACTGCCCGCCCGGCCGCCCCCTCGATCAGAGCGGCGCCCTCCAGGAGTTCACTTTCGATATCCTGCCCGGCCTGGTATTTTTTCCGGACTTCGTCCTGCCAGCTGGCAAAATGGTCCACCCAGGCCTCTATGGTGTATTCATAAGGCTCCAGGCGTTCTACGCTGAAGCGCCCCGCCCAGGCATCGTTCACCCGCGGTTCCATGGGTACCTCCTGCCAGGCGGCCTCGGAGACGGGACGATAGCGGAGTACGGCGGCCAGAAGATCATGACCGTCGGCAAAGATGTCGGCCGTTACCAGGACATCCTCACCCACGCAGCGTTTGATCGGAAACCGGCCGGCATCAACTGTCGGCTGGACATTCTCTATCCATACCCGGCGTGCGATTTCCGGGTCGATCCTTCCTTGCAGGTCCTGGCTGGCATGATCCATCTTGTTTTCTCCCTTTGTTGCTGCTGAACGGTTACGTCACCATATCGTAGACAGCAAGCACCTTTTCGGCTACCGCAGCCCACCCGAACTGCGAGACCACCCGCTCCCGCCCCTTGCGGCCCATGGCCCGGCGCAGGTTCTCGTTGGCGGCGAGCTCGTTCATGCGCGCCGCGAGTTCAGATGCGAACCTCTCCGGCTCGGCCGGTTCGAAGTCATCCGGAGCGGCTGGCGCAAATTCCACGAGAAAACCGGTTTCACCCGGCACCACGACCTCTTTTATGCCGCCCACACGGCTCGCCACCACCGGCGTTTCGCAGGCCATCGCTTCGAGGTTTATGATGCCGAAAGGCTCGTAAATGGAGGGGCAGCAGAACACGGCGGCATGCGAGTAGAGTTCGATGGCCTCCTGGCGCGTGACCATTTCCCGTATCCATATCACATTGCCGCGTTCCTTTTGCACTACCTCCACGGATTTTTCTATTTCCAGGGCGAACGCGGAGGTGTCTGGCGCCGAAGCACAGATGACCGCCTGGATCTCCGGCTTAAGTTGCCGGCAGGCCGAGACAAAGTGACCTATCCCTTTCTGGCGGCTCACCCGGCCGAGGAAGAGAACATAGGGCCTGCCGGGGTCGATGCCGTATTTCTCGAGCGCCGAGGTGGAGGCCACCGGCCCGTATTGGCGGGTATCGATGCCGTTCGGGATAACCTGCAGCCTGTTGTTCGCCACCTGGAACCGGTTTGCTATTTCCTGCCGATCGGTTTCCGAGACCGCAATAACCGCGTCGGCCATCTCGATGGCGGTCTTCTCTACCCAGGTCGAGAGATCGTAGCCGCGGCCGAGCTGCTCGCGCTTCCATGGCCTCAGAGGCTCCAGGGAATGCACGGTGATGACCAACGGCACGCCGTAACAGATCTTGGCGAGGATGCCACCCCACATGGAATACCAGGTATGGCAGTGCACGACGTCCGCCTCCACGGGCGCGGCGTTGAAGTGCAGGCAGCTCTGGAGTACCATGAGCGCCTGGCGCACACGGCGCGGGTTGCCCTCGAACATGTCGCTGCCGAAGGGGTAGCCGTGCACGGCCGGGTTGCCGAAGTCGAGTCGTTGCTCGCCGAAGCATTTCACCTCCACGGTGGCCATCCGGGCCAGTTCCCGGGCGAGATATTCGACGTGCACCCCGGCACCTCCATAGACGTGCGGCGGGTACTCACGAGTCATGATGACGACTTTCATGTAAACGTCCCACTCCCTTTATTGTTTGTGTTAGGGGATTTTCCCGGCCCTTTGCCGGATGAATGGGGCTCGACGGCCAGCAACCAGGCGAGCGACCGGCCCTGGAGCGCGTACGGCTCCCGGCCGTGATGCAGGTGAGGCGGGACATCGTTGGGCGCGGGATAGCTCGTGTCGAGAACCGTTTGCCAGGATTTCTCGGCGAGAAGAGGCGGCAAATGGAAGGCGATTTCTTCGTGATGGGCATTGAAGAGCAGAAGATGGTCGTCGTCCTCGATACGGCGGCCGCGGCTGTCATATTCATCGATGGCATCGCCGGCGAGGAACATGCCGAGACAGCGGGCGTACGAATCCCCCCATTCCTCATCAGTCATTTCCTGGCCGTGCGGCTGCAGCCAGAGGACATCCTTGATGTCGGCGCCTTTGAGCCGTCGGCCAAGAAAAAAATGTTGCCGGCAAAAGGCTGGATGACGCTTGCGCAGAGTAATGAGCTGACACACGAAATCAAAGAATTCCTGCTGCTCGTCATCGAGTTGCCAATTGTGCCAGCTGATTTCACTGTCCTGACAGTAGCCGTTATTGTTGCCGCCCTGGCTGCGGCCGATTTCATCGCCGGAAAGAATCATCGGCACGCCGAGGGAGAGGAGCAGGGTGACCATGAAATTGCGTTTCTGCCGGGCCCTGAGGCTCTTGATCCCGGGATCGACGGTGGGGCCTTCGACGCCGCAGTTCCAGCTGAGGTTGTCATCCGAGCCGTCGCGGTTGTCCTCGAGATTGGCCTCGTTGTGTTTGTGGTCATAGCTCACGAGATCATGCAGGGTGAAGCCGTCGTGGCAGGTGACGAAGTTAATGCTGGCGTATGGTCGTCGACCACTCTTTTCGTACAGGTCGCTCGATCCCGTGAGGCGGTGGGCGATTTCGCCGATATGCCCGCCGTCCCCTTTCCAATAGGCGCGGACCGTGTCCCGGTAGATGCCGTTCCATTCGGTCCAGCCGATGGGGAAGTTTCCCACCTGATAGCCGCCTTCACCGAGATCCCATGGCTCGGCGATGAGTTTTACCTGGGAGATTATCGGATCCTGATGGATGATGTCGAAAAAGGCGGACAGCCGGTCCACCTCGTGGAGCTCCCGGGCCAGCGCCGAAGCAAGGTCGAAACGGAAGCCGTCCACGTGCATTTCCAGCACCCAGTAACGGAGGCTGTCCATGATGAGCTGCAGTACCCGGGGGTGGCGCATGTTGAGGGTGTTCCCGCAGCCGGTGAAATCCATGTGATAGCGGGGATCATCAGGCATGAGCCGGTAATAAGAGGCGTTGTCTATGCCCCGGAAGCAGAATGTCGGCCCGAGATGATTCCCCTCGGCCGTATGGTTGTACACCACATCGAGGATGACCTCGATGCCGGCCGAATGGAGGGTCTTCACCATGGTTTTGAATTCGCTGACGAGACCGGTGGCGGAATAGCGCATTTCCGGGGCAAAAAAGCCGATGGAGTTATACCCCCAGTAATTCTTGAGCCCATGCTCCACGAGATGGCGATCGTCGACAAAGGCGTGCACCGGCATGAGCTCCACAGCGGTAACGCCGAGCCTTTTCAGGTATTCCACGCTCGGGCCGGTGGCGAGGCCCGCGTAAGTGCCGCGAAGCAACGGCGGCACCTCGGGGTGCCGGCAGGTGAACCCTTTCACGTGGAGTTCGTAGATGACCGTATCGTGCCACGGGGTGCGCGGCGGCCGGTCGTCGCCCCAGGTGAAAGCGGTGTCCACCACCCGGCATTTCGGCATACCGGAAGCGCTGTCGCGTCTGTCCCGGACAAGATCCTCGCGGGGGTTGCCCACCCGGTAGCCGAAGAGCGCGTCGCTCCACTGGAACGATCCCCATAGGGCTTTGGCGTATGGGTCGAGGAGGAGCTTGTGAGAATTGAAGCGATGGCCGCGCCGGGGTTCGTAGGGGCCGTGCACCCGGTAGCCATAGAGCAGACCGGGGCGGGCATCGGGGAGATAGCAGTGCCAGATCTGGTCCGTCTGCCAGCGCAGGTCGATACGTTCGATCTCCTGGCGACCTTTAGCGTCGAAGAGACAGAGCTCGACTTTTTCCGCATTTTCCGAAAACAGGGAGAAGTTCACGCCTTCCCCGTCCCATGTGGCTCCAAGGGGATAGGGTTTTCCCGGCCATACGGACATGTGTTTTTTTCCCATGGTGCTTACCTTTTCAGAGGAAAGTAAATGCTAACCCCCATTCGGGGATAAGTGCCTTCACGAAATTAATTGCTAAGGCACTAATTGTTTAGCTCAGTTTAATGCGATATCGCGACTCGTAATGCAATCCGACCAGCAAGGTCAAATGCTCTCTAAGGTGCCGGGTCAGGAGAAAATTCTCCCGGACATAGTTCTTCGCCCTCGCGCCTATTTGCGCCAGCATCTCATACTGGTGAAGCAGGTAACGAATACGCAGGGCAGCACCTTCAGGGGTATGGACCAGGAAAGCGGTATGGTAATTGACCACCTGCAACGAATCCCGCCGGTATCGCCCCCGATGACCGGTTTGCTTTTCCACATTGCCTCGGTTACGATCAGGCCGAAACCCTCTTTGGTTGATTTCTGCAATAGGATATCGGCGGCACGCTGCAGGGCATTGATGGTGCGTGCGCATCCGGCGGCAGGAGCAGAACATGAATATCGGGACCACTGCCTGCTGCTTCGCGAACTTCCCGCACCACAATTTCACCTTCCGGATCAATCGCCGCCAGCCTCTCCGCCAAAACCGGATCCCGAAGACTGTGCCTCACCCAGCCGGTAAAATCATTATTAAACTCCCGTTCCTCAAAGCGCGGTACCAACAGACCACCCCAGAAATGATGGTAGATGCTGTCCAGTGAAATGTGAATCAGGTTATTCCGCAGTTCGGTAAGGGTCATTGCCTTTTGCCCGGTGGCAATGGAAATAAGCGCGCAGTCATTGAACAAGAAATTGGTGTTGCCGGCCATGACGAGTCTCCCGGAGCGAGAAAAGAGCCATCTCGCAGCTGCTATGGTGTGAGCAGATATGTAATTTATTATATTACCCTAAATTTTGATCTGAGTGTAATCTTATTTTATGTTAGACGTGACCACCGGCTATGCCGGTGGTCACGTCTACATTGCGTTGCGCTGACCGTAACACTCCATTGAGATGTGAATTGTAAAGGTAAAGTGTAAAATATTTCATAAAATGAAAGGTTATTCCTGACCATTCGGCAGGAAGCGCCATTAAAATCTGCTTGAAATGACAGCCCTGAAAATGCGCCACTGGACAGGGGGGGACGCTTGCTCGCGATACTTTGCTTAAACGCCCATGTTTATTTTTGTGATGATTTTGGGGACGAGGACATTATGGCCTCATAGTCTCTTCCCCCATAGAAGATGTTCAGAATTATAACGGCCTGTTTTCCTTCATTTACAATCAAAGCGACAACCGCTTTTTTATCGATGGGTGTTATTCTCAGATTTTCCATCAAATCGTCCCGCTGTTGCCCCCGAAGCGGGGCAGTTTCCAGTTCGTGACATTTTTGCCGGAGTTTTTCAATGTAGGCCCATGCCCTTTCAGGAAAGCCGCTTTTATCTGATATAGAGCCATAGATATTTTCAAGGTCTTTGATCGCATCGGGCATCAAATAGACATCATATTTTTTCATCAGATCATTTTCATTCGTTGTTTGTGCGCTCGTTCGATTGTTTTAAAAGCGTCATCCAATGGTACAGGTTCACCGCTCCGGGCCGAGTTTGTCAGGCGGCCGCGAATGAGAGCAAGTCGTGCCTCGTGCTCCTCTTCTTTTTTTTGCCACAGGCGCATTGCCTCTCTGATAAGTTCAGAGGTGGAGCCGTAAGCTCCGGACTGAACCTTGTTTTTGATTGCGGCAAGCATATCAGGAGGCAGCGTAATCGTAATCCTTTCAGCCTTATCTGTTGGCATTGTCTTCTCCTTGTGAGTTAGTATGATTAAATCATACTACTTTGGTCTGGGAAGTCAATATTCTCTGTCTCATTGAGAAAAGATTCCCCCCTGAGTATTTGGTGTGAATATGATGGGGTAGAGCAGAGGCCAAAACACCAATTCAGAATGAAAGGAGGTGTACCAAGAAAGTTTCACAAGCGGTCGATTTCCATTTGCAGTACCACCAGCCCTTGCCCTTGGCAGTCTTCACGCATGACATGTCCGAATTTTTCAGGAATGCGATTGGCCCATTTTTCCGGGGTGCGCTGGTGTGTTGACACAGTAGTAAGACTAACCTGGGACTTGTTGGTTTTATGATAATCTTCGATTTGGCAATCTTCGGGTGAATCGCGGCGCTGACCCGTGGAGCGAAGCTTGCTGCGTCGCAGACGTGCTCGCCATCCGCTAAAGTGATTCGTTATACATTTACTTCCTTGCCTTTTGATCTTCGAACTCTTCGTTTTCTCTCAACCCAGATACTTCGCGTCTTTCTCTGTTGTTGAGATAGCTCTCCTATTATGTCCTCGTAAGATAGCCCGGGAGTGAGCACAGGAACTCCGCGTAATGCAAACTTCTCTCGCCATTCCACGCTGTCCTTTTCTGGAAGTACTACTGCAACAACATCCTCAGGCTTAAACTGGACATCGCCACGCACTCTCCATTCTCTTTCCCATGTGAAATCATAACGTTCATGCATAGCGTTTAAAAAAGGAAGAAAGCGCCAAAGTTTTCCATTCTTAAACTCTTTTGAGCGAGCGATATCACAAAGAACATCAGCAGCTTCACGCAACCAAATGTTGTTATTATATGAGTTTATATAGATCGCTGGTTGAGCCCCTTTATTTATTATAAATTCTCTTGAAAAAACAAGGCCATAAGGCTCGAGGCAAATTTTGCGGCCAGGAATCCGACGAGTAAGCAAATGTAGTTGAGTTAAAGGAACTTCTGTGAAGCACGCAACCGAATAGCAGGGTCGCAAATTCTTTGGTATCTCTTTCGAATGTATGCAATGTGGTTGATATGCACCAATTCTCCGGTCTTCAATTATTGCACGAAAATTTTCTTCGGCACTACCTCCGTCCGAAAAATCGCCCCTATCATCACGAGTTAAGTGAATTACGAACCTCGAAATATCTTCGCGTCCCTTAATTGCATTTTTTCTAGGATCAGTCATGTTGTATCGTCTTTTGTATAATGACTATGCATATACTGCAGGTAGGTCGAAGGCCTGCCTGTCAGATTTAATGCGACTGTTCAGCATTTTCTCTTTTGTAACAAATAGTTGTTGTCGTGCTGTCGCAATATATTTCGCACCTTGAATCGGTATTATAGTGAAAAAAAGGATCATCCCCGTTATCCATAAGGTGGAATTGGTAAGTGTTGTCTTGGGTAATAGCACCATCAAGCCAAAAGTCTATTATCTTGATCGCGCTCTTAAAGCACCCATGGAATACCTGATATTTTTTACACAATAGAAGCAAATTTTTATCACAAGACCAGACAATTGTTTTATCATTGTTGATAGACCAAATAAAAATCTTCACATCTACTGGATCACGATATATTTTGTATAAATCTGTAGTTACTTTGTCTGAAAATAATGCAATTTCTACAATTTCTTCATCACTTATGAGATCATTTAATGATTTGCATGGGGGAGAATAATGGTTGCATGGAGAATTTTCATATTGGTTTTTCTCAATAACGCAGCATTCTCCGTTTAAGCTTTCACTCAAATACTCTAACAGTTCGCAGCTAGAATCTATTCGTCTCATACGAGAGACAAAGGATGCATCAAGAACAACATGTGAGAATCTAGATGATTTATCCACTATTCAAAAACTCCTTTATCTCTTGATATATTTCTTCTGAAAGATTTTCTTTCTCTTTCTCAATAATCACATTTAAGTCTTGTCTGCTTTTTTCAATGTATTCATAAACAACACCAGAGTTACTACTTGACCTGATACTGCTAACAACATTTTTTATAGATTGGAAACTAATTGATGAGGGACTAAATGCTGATGGAAGTCTATCAATGCCTTCTTCCCAGTCCATTCTTTGAAACGTAACCGATCACAGGGTGGCTTCATTCAGGCCGCCAACTTGATCCACTCCAGATCAGGTTTTTGCTCTTTGAAATA
>ENA-ORXD01000823-ORXD01000823.1-sediment-metagenome-genome-assembly--contig:-NODE-823-length-32821-cov-4.330839_pt1 | contig 32821 bp, 29 predicted proteins | sample MGYA00237862_ERZ511471 | MGnify/ENA metagenome assembly ERZ511471 | reverse complement strand
CCCTGTCCCCCTCTCCGGTAAGCACGACCGCCCGGACGCGATCGTCCCTGCCCATCTCTTCGAACACGCCGCCCAGTTCCATGAAGACTTTTCCGTTCAAGGCATTGAGCGCCTCCGGCCTGTTGATCGCCACGAGCGCAACGCCTCCGTCGAAGCTGCACTTCAGGGTGTCGCAGGAATACTCCATCCTCTTGTTCTCCTCTTCCGGCACCGCGACGGACGTCCCGCCGTCCGCCGCAGCGATGCCGCTCCGATCCGCGCTTCCGTGCTTCCATTCATACGGCCGGAAGGCCGTGCGCATCGCCCGGAAGGCGCCGGACGACCTCCGACGATTACGGAGACGGCGGCGGTTTCTTGCGGCGGGCCCTCGTTTCTCCCGGGCCGCGGCATCGTTCCTTTCCGGTTCCGGCACGCCGGGACCGCCCATCTTCGGAGCTAACCGGCGGATATCGCATCTATTCCCGCAGTGCAGTCACGGAGCGAACCCCGACACCGAAAAAAACACGTCCGCCCGCCGGCGGGAAAACCGCGCCGCCCATCGGGCCGGTGCTTTCCGCCGTTCCCCCGGGGCATCCCGGAAGATCCTGCGATCCGGGACGCCCCGAGAGGTCCGTTGTCCGATGATTGAAAGATACGGTCCGTTATCCCCGGGTCATTTCCCCATATTGCAACCCGTTTCCTCGCAGGGGACTTCCACGGACTCCGCAGTGGCCATACCGACATGCTTTATAAAAGCATGCTTGAAAAACTTGTTCTCCTTGACGACTTCCGAATACCAGTAAGGCACCTGGCCCTGATGATCGCAGGCCCGCATGGTCCACAAACCGGCGGGTCCGTCATAGGTGAGGCCTTCCCAAGCCTTGATCACGGCGTCCACGTCCGTCGTGCCCGCCTTTTTGACCGCCTCGGCCCAGAACATGGTGGCCATGTAGGACTTGCCCCGCAGCCAGGTCGGATAATATCCCTTGTCCTTATGGAATTTTGCGATGAACTCCTCGTTCTTCTTCGTCGGGATGGCGAGATTGTAGATTTCCGTTCCCATGTTGCCGATCATGAGGCTGTCGTCGCCCAGCGCCTCGATCGACACCTCGTCGTTGATGAAGTAGGCGAGTATCTTCTGGTTCATCCCCATGGGACGGCCCTGTTTGAGCAGCAGCGTCAGGTCGTTGCCCCAGTTCGGCGTAAAGATCACTTCCGGGGCCGCCGCGATGATCTTGCTGACATAGGGGGCGTAATCCTTGTTGCCCGCCGGATGATAGAGTTCAATCACGATCTGCGTGTCGGGGCTGAGCTGGGCGAGTTTCTTCTTGTAACCCGCCACGGCTTCCCGGCCCATGGAATAATCCTGGGCGATGATGGCGACCTTCTTGTAACCCATTTTCACGGTCAGCTGCGCCACCGCAAAGGAACGGCAGTCGGTGCTTCCGCCGGGCCGGAAGAAGTTCCTGCTGCAATCCTTGCCGGTCATGCTCGCGGAATCCGCGTCACAGGTATAGAAAATCAGGTTGTGTCTTTTCGCGAGTTCCTTCATGGCCATGCCCACGGTGCTTCCCGTACCGCCGTAAAAGAACTTCACGCCGTCCCTCAGAATCAGTTTGGTCGCCTTGCGCGTCGCCACGTCCGGGTTGAATTCCGAATCGACGGGGATCACTTCCACTTTCTTGCCGAGCAGTCCGCCGTTTTCATTGATCACCTGTGCGGCGTACACGGCACCCTCCAGGTAGCGCTCGCCGATATCCTTGAAGGTTCCCGACAGCGCCTGCACCGCCCCGAGCTTGATGGTGTCTTCGGCCTGCGCACAAACGGGCAGCACGAGTGTCAAGACCATCAGGAAAACACCGATACTACGAACGCATTTTGCCCTCATAAAAAAACCTCCTTTATTCATTTGTGATGCTTTTTTATTGAATTCCCCGCAACACGGCATAGGGAATATGGCCTGCCCTCATACTTCAAGATACTTCCGCCTCACATCGTCCGCCGCCAGAAGGGCCTCCCGGTCGCCCGAAAATACGATCTGCCCCTTGCTCATGATGTAGAAACGGTCCGCCAGGTTGACGACCACCTTGAATTTCTGCTCCACGATCAGGACGCAGATGCCGGATTTTCTGATCGTCGCGAGCATGTCCAGGACATCCTTGACGATCAGGGGCGCCAGACCCTCGGTCGGTTCGTCGACGAGAATGATGCGGGGGTCCCCCATGAGCGTTCTCGAGACCGTCAGCATCTGCTGTTCGCCGCCGGAGAGATGGCCGCCCTTGTTGTTTCTCCTCTTGCCGAGACTCGGGAAAAGATCGTAGACCCGCTCGACGCTCCGGGCGTTTTCCACGGCGCTTTTCCCGTTTCCGCCCTTGATGCCCATCAGAAGGTTTTCGTGAACCGTAAGACTTCGGAAAATGCGCCGCTCCTCGGGGACGTAACCGATGCCGAGCCGGGCGATCTGATAAGGCGCTTTTCCGACCACTTCCCCGCCGTCGAAACGAATGCTTCCCTGCTTCGGCTGAACGACCCCCATGATGCTCTTCAATGTCGTCGATTTGCCGACGCCGTTCCTTCCGAGGAGACAGACAAGCTCGTTTTCCTTCAGGTCCAGGGACACTCCGTGCAGGATGTGACTTCCACCGTAATAGCTGTGAATATCTCTGACTTCTAACATGCCGCTTCTTCCCCCAGATAGGCGTCCTTGACACGCTGATTGCAACTGACTTTTTCGGGAGTATCGGACATCAGGATCGTGCCGTAATGGAGAACGGAAATGGTGTCGGCAAGCGAGAACACGACTTCCATGTCATGCTCGATGATGATCAGGGTGCGACCGGCCGTCACCCGGGCGATCAGCTTGACCGCGCGCGCCGTTTCATCCCGGGTCATGCCCGCGGTGGGTTCGTCGAGGAGGATCAATTCAGGTTCCGTGGAAAGGGTGACCCCGATTTCCAGCGCCCTCTGCTGTCCGTAGGAAAGGGAGCTGGCGGGTTGATGCTTCACGTCGGCAAGTCCCACTTCCTCGACGATGGCTTCGACTTTGTCCATGATGTCCCGATGACGTTCGGGCCTCTTGAAAAAATGATATCGGAGTTCATGCCGGGAGCGCACCCCGGAGAGAATGTTGTCAAAGACGCTCAGTTCCTGGAAGATGTTCGTAATCTGGAAGGAACGGGAAAGGCCGCGCCGGTTCAACACGTAAGGCTGCGTCCCCGATATGTCCTTTCCCTTGAAAACGACGGCCCCGCAGGACGGCTTCAGCTTTCCGCTCATGATATTGAACAGGGTCGTCTTTCCCGCCCCGTTGGGACCGATGACGGCGTGACGTTCCTTCTCACGGACATGAAAGCTTGCGCCCGTGAGAACCTTCAATCCCGAAAAATCCTTGTGAACGTCCCGGATATGAAAATAATCGCTCATGACCTCCCCTCCTCCGGAACGGCGTATTCGCCGCCGTTTCGAACTTGCTTTCCGAACAGCCGTCGCTGCACTTTCAACAGGAATTCAGACAGGCCGCCTGGAACGAACAGGACCATCAGGATAAAGATGATCCCCATGAAAAGCGCCCAGTGATCCGTGATCTCGCTCAGATAGTTCTGGAATATGATGTAGATGAAGACCCCCAGGATCGGTCCCCAGAATTTCTTCGTTCCCCCCACAAAGGTCATGAGCAGCACCACCGTCGTCATGTCGAGACTGACGGCCTTATGGGACACGAATTCGAAATGGAGCACGTAAAAGCTTCCGGCCAGTCCCGCCAAGGCGCCCGTAAATATGAAAAGGACGAGGCGGGCCGCATTCGTGTTGTACCCGAGGAACTGCATCCGTTCCTCGTTCTCGCGCATCAGCACGATCGTTTTTCCCATGGCCGTATGGGTGAAATACCAGCAGAACACGATCGCCGCGCCGACGACGATCAGAACCAGGTAATAGAAATGCGCCAGGCTGGCCATGGAAACGGTAAAGATTCCCAGGTTGAGGTCGGGGCGCGTGAAGTTGAGTCCGTTGTCTCCCCCGGTGACGGCATACCACTTGATCGCTATGGCATAGAAAAGGGCGCTGAATGCCAGCGTCAGCAGTGCAAAGTAGGATCCTTTGTGCCGCAGGAGCAGGCCGCCGATCACGACGCCGGCGACGATGCTCGGCACAAGGCCGATCAAAACCGTGTTCAAAATGGTAAGTCCGGGGATATGAATGATCGCCAGGGCCGTCGCAAAGCCCGACAGGCCGAAGAACAGGGCATGACCGAAGGACAGAAGCCCCGCGTAGCCGAGGAGGAGATTGTAACTCACCGCGAAAAGGGAGAAAATGACGATTTCCGTCATCATGTACAGATGATATTGTTTGAGGACGAGGGGCATGAGGGCCCCCGCCAGAAGCAGCACACCGATGACCGCGTAGCTGATGTTTTTCTGTCTCATAACGGCTCCTCACCAAACAGACCGGACGGTTTGACGATCAGAATGGAAACCATGAGCAGGTAGACGAGGACCATCGACAACTGCGGAATCAGCAGAACGCCGAAGGACTGGAGCTGACCGATGATCAACGAGGCCAGCACGGCCCCGCCCAGGCTTCCGAACCCGCCGACGACGATCACCACAAAGGCGTCGATGAGAATCTCGTTCGCCATGCCCGGGAACACGGAGAGAAGCGGACCGGCGATGACGCCGGCAAATCCCGAAAGCGCCGTGCCGACGGCGAACACGCCGGTGAACACGAGAGGGACATTGATCCCCAGGCTGCTGACCATCTCGCTGTCGTTGACGGTGGCCCGGATGATGATTCCCAGACGGGTCTTGTAGAGGATCAGGGCCATGGCGACTCCGACGAACACGGCACAGAAGAAAATGAATATCCGGTAAACGGGATAGGTGATTCCGATGATCCTGACGGTGCTGTTCAGAAATCCGCTGACATTCACGGCCAGGGGATAATTCCCCCAGTACCACTGAACCAGTTCCGTGACGATATAGGCCAGTCCGAAGGTCATGAGGAGTTCGTGGACATGGCCCAGCTTGTGGACGGGCCTCAGCAGAAAGCGCTCGATCAGCGCCCCGATGACCAGTAGAATCAGGGGACATATGAGTATGGACAGCCATAGCTGCCCGGAGAAATGCAGCATGACGGAATAGGAAAAGTAAGCGCCCAGCATGTACATGGCCGCGTGGGCAAAATTGAGAACGTTCATCATTCCGAATATGAGCGTGAGTCCCGCCGAAACCAGAAAAAGGAGTCCCGCGTAGACAAGCCCGTGAAGAAAAAAGATTGCGACTTCGTGCATGTGCTTACCCCTCTATTTCGTTCTTTTTTCTTATACCGAATGGCAATCAGCCAGTTACGGACGTGCTTTTCTTCCTGAGGCTGTGCGCTTCGGATTTCAGTTTCCTCCATTTTTCCTCGTCAACCCTCAGCCCGTGCATAATGAACTCGATGAGGGTCTGGGCGAAATCCTCGAAGCAGTAACGGTCGCGAAAGTTCCAGCCGCGCAGGCCCTCGATGACCAGGAGGAACTGGACGATGTTCGCCGCCATGACGGGATCTTCGACCCTGAAACTGCCGCTCTGAATGCCGCGCCTTATCAAGGTCTCGAATATTTTCACGAACTCGCTTTCCCTCTCCAGAACCGATTGAAGCGAGTCCTTGGCAAGGTGGCGGCTTTCCGTGTACATCGTCTTCACTTCACGCTGTAATTCATGGATGGCTTCGACGATCGTGAATACGGCCTTCTGCATGACCACGAGGGCGTCCTCGTCTTCCGAAGACTGGATCATTTCATAGATGTGCTCGTACTTGCTGGAAACATACTCGTAGAAGAGATACAAGATGTCGTCCTTGGTCGTGATATATTGATACAGGTAAGAGAGATCGATATTGGATTCCCGGGCGATGTCCCGCATGGAAGCCTTATGAAATCCTTTTTTGAGAAACAGTTCGCTCGCCGCTTCGATAATCTGCTTGTGCTTCGCTTCAACGAGTTCCTTGTTTGCGATCTTGGCTATAATTTTCTTTCTTGCCATCTTTGCTTCCCATACCTCCTCAGGCAGTGTGTATTTTCCCCGCTGCCGCCGAAACTGCCGTGATCGAGCGCGTTTCAGCCGCCGGCATCCTTCATTGACATCGGAAAACGCTCCCGGTCGTCCTGGAACGCCGAAGCACCTTCCGCAGTGCTTTCCGGACAATCCCTCCGGGAAGAAACCGCCGGACGCACGACGACGCCGCGGTCCAACAAGTCATGAATTCCATGTCCGAAAGGAACGTCCGTTCAAAAAAACCGGTATCTGTCATTCGAGGGATACATAACAAACACTTGTTGTGTATTTTGTCAAGATCTTTTTTTTCATGGCAACGGTTCCCCCGCCCGGAAACGCCTCCGGTCGCCTTCGGACATTGAATCCTGTTTTCACGGAAAGCGATGTCTGATATACAAACCGATGTATTAACCCGCCGGTGCCGCCCGGCGCTTTCACGGGCCGTCGCCGGGGGATGAGGCCCGAAAGGCGGACCCCGCAAGACCGTTACACCGGTTTTTTATAAAATGACGTACAATTTTCAGTCTACTGAAAGTGGTTCCATGTCATCGCCGCCCGCTTGCCGCCGTCAAAACCGAAAGCGCGCCGACCGCCGCCGGAGCGGCGGAATGACACCTGCCGGGGAACCCCCGATAACCGTCGTCGTATGTACCTACAACAGATCCGATCTATTGAAATCATGCCTTGACGCGCTCGTCGACCAAAAGACGGATGCGCATTCGTTCGAAGTCGTCATCGTCGACAACCGTTCCGTCGATGACACACAGGAGGTGATCAGGAAATACACGTCGGGGAATCCCGTTTTCAGGGCGGTCATCGAGATGAACCAGGGGATCAGCCATGCCCGGAACCGGGGATTCCGGGAGGCCCGTGGCGAATATGTCGCCTATCTCGACGACGACGCGATCGCGGATGGGCGATGGATTGCCGTCATGCTCGATTTCATCCGGCGGCATCCGGAGGCGGCCGCCTTCGGAGGTCCCTGCTACGACTACGTCGACGGAGGATTTCCCGAATGGGTTCCCCCGGAATTTCGGAAGTTCGAACTGGACGCTTCCGGGGAGCCGGACCGTCCCATCCAACCGCCCGGGGAAATGTTCGGGGGATGCAACATGGTGGTGAGGAAGGAACTCCTCCAGGAATTGGGCGGTTTCGATACCTTCGTGGGTCATCACGGCAACAAAGCGAGCTACGGCGAAGACACCGAGATGCTGATGAGGATTCATCTGAAAGGGCGCGAGATCTTCTACGCCCGCGACATGAAGGTGAAACACTTCATTCCGCGGCACAAACTGCACATGAGACAGCTTCTTCGGTCCGATTATCTGAAGGGAAGAAGCATCGATCACGCATTGCACAGAAAAGTGGGAAGACTCCGGCATGCCTTCAGGCTGATCGGAAGTTTCTTCCTGGGTGTCGCACTGTTCTTCAAGCCGGCGTCCATGCCCTTCAAGAGGAGGGTTTACTACGGATGCAGATACTGGGTGTATCAGACGGGAGCCTTCGTCTCGGCATGGGAAAAGTGAATCCGCCGGCCGCCGGCCCTTTTCGGATTTCTTCTTCGGCTTATGACCTTTTCAGTAGTCATCCCGTTGTTTAATCAAGCGGGCACGGTCGTCCGGGCCATACGATCCGTGCTCGGCCAGACGTTCGGGGATTACGAGATCATCGTCGTCAACGACGGTTCGGAAGACGACGGGCCCGCCCGGGTGAAGGCGCTCGACGATCCGAGGATTCGTCTGATTCACCAGGAGAACCGGGGCGTATCGGCCGCAAGAAACAGGGGGATCGGTGAAGCCGGATCCGACCTGATCGCGTTTCTCGATGCGGACGACCTGTGGCTTCCCACCTATCTCGAAACGGTTCACGGGCTGGCGACGCGATTTCCCGCATGCGGACTTTATGCGACCCGTTACTTCTACAGGAGCCCGGAAGGCCGGGAATACGCCGCCGTCCTGCGCGGCATTCCGGAGGATTTCGAAGGCATACTGGATCATTACTTCGAGACCGCGGCCCGCTCCCATCCGCCGGTCTGGACCGGGGCCGCCTGTGCAAGAAAAAAGGCATTGAACCGGATAGGAGGTTTCCCCGCGGGCGTGGCATCGGGAGAGGACCTGCTCACATGGGCGAGACTCTCGTTCCATTTCCAGGTCGCCTATTCCATGAAACCCCTTGCGGTGTACCACCTCGACAATGCCGCAAGCTACCGGGAAAAACCGGGCCGGGTCCCCGACGCGCCCGATTACGTGGGCGGGGAACTGAGACGATTGTTCCACGAAAGCACGCCGCCCCTCCGGAATTCGCTTGGCCTGTACTGCGCCCAGTGGCACAAGATGCGCTGCTCATGCTACCTGCGGCTCGGGATGCAGCGCGACGCCCGCCGCGAGATCAGGGCGGCGGGGCGCTACGATTTCGATTTTCCGCTTCTCGCTTACCTGCTGGTGAGCCTTCTCCCCGAAGGGGCGATCAGAAAGATATTCAGACTTGTCATGTCGTTCAGGTAAGGACGAGGAGGGGTGTCGTGCCCTCCCGAAAGGAGGGCTTTTCGCAGGCAGGCCCTGCAACGTGAGGGACGGCCGTCGTTCTGTCTACCGCCCCGCGCCGGCCCCGATCTGCCGGGCCAGTTCACGGCTTTTCCTGAAATCGAAGTTCCGGAAGGCCTCCAGGCTGGCTTCCATGGTTTCCCTGTCCTTCCCGGCGCCGGCGGGAGGGCGGTTCCAGAGTCCCAGAAGGGCCCGCGTCGCCGTCAGGGCGTCCGCGCTTTTCTCGAGGGTCGTCACCAGGACGCCCTGGTCCTCCCCGCTCAGCCAGAGCGGGATGACGGCAAGACGGTTCTCCCGGTCCTCGAAAATGTCCCTTCCCTCCCGGTCGGACCGGAACGTGGCGTGGGAAAAACCAGGAGACCGGGGGTCGGCGTCCATGATCACCGCCGTGCCCGTGCCTTCCAGGGCTTCCGGATCCACCCTGACGACGAGAAGCCCCGAATCGGGCTGAATCCGGTCGTATCCGATCCGCCGGCGGTTTTCCACGAGATAGTACTTCCCGCCGGGCAGGGGGATTTTCACGACCAGGGTCTCCCCTCCCCTGTCCAGGGGCGCCAGGAAGACGCCCCGGGTCTCGCCGGGGTTCACCAGGACCGCCTGGTCCGGCGAGATCCATCCCAGCCGGATCCTCGTAAAGGAGGAAAGGCCCGGCGGCGGTGAATTGATGTCGATGTAATGGGAGGACATGACATCCCAGGCACCCATGTACGTCGTGCACTCCTCCCACCGGTGGTTTCTCGAAGCGTCAGCCTGACGCTCGAAATTGTAAAGTCAGGGGACGAGACGCCCGTCGGCGTGCACGCCTCCGAGGGCATGGAGAAAGTCATGGGCGAACATTCCCAGGGGGGCGTTTTCCGTTCCCACGAAGACCCCGCCTGAAAACTCCCGTCCCCCCTTCGAACGCAGGGTGACGAACCGGGGATTTCCCCTCACTCCCGTGAGCATCCCCGGGTTGGCGCAGTAGCACATCATGCCGTAGCCCTTTCCCGGAACGGTGGCGGCCCCCGGGACAATGAGCATGTTCTGGTACCGCGTGAAATCCACCCTGTCCTCCATGGCGGTCATCGCGTCTTCTATGAGCTTCCTGACCCGGGTCCTGTCCACCTTGAAGTTGTCCGGGCTGATCCGGTACGCGGCCAGGGGTTCGGGAAGGGAGACCCACCCCACGAAGTCGGACGTCACCCGGGCAAGGCCGTACGACTGGGCCTTGACATAGTCGCTCAATTCCTCCGTCACCCTCCGGCGGATCCTGTCCAGGGAAACCCTGGGCGCGACGTCGGGGAAACGGACCGCCGCCACGAGAAGACGCTGCTCCCCCGTTCCCCGGGTCGACTGGGGCCCCAGCAAATCCGGCGGGGCAGGGGTTTCCGTATTTCGTTTGAAGACGTTCTCTCCCTGAAAGACGTCCCCGCCCCGGGAACCTGCCGGCTGCAGGCCCTGGCAGGCCCAGACCAGGCAAAGAACGACCCCAAGGGAAAGACCCCGCCATGACCATGCAATCTTTCGCAACATGACGGCCCTCCTTTTCTGAAAGGTTTTCATGCCGCCGGACCGGAAGGGTCTCCGGTCCGCCCATGCTTCAGCATACTACGAAGAGAGGGAAACGATCCATGGCTTTTTCCCATAGAACCACCTATAATCACTGAATATGAGAAATCCCGGCGGAGGGTTTCATTTGTGAAAGGCGGGATCGTGGGAGTTTCGATGCACGACATTCCCGTAATTCCCTCAACGATCAGGAGACAACTAAGTGCGGCCATGGAAAAAAGAGGGGGAGCTTATGAAGCGGGGGAACAAGGCAGCCGTCCTCTTTCCGGTGATCCTTTTGCCGGTGTTCCTGGGTTTGTGGATGCCGGAGCCGCTGCACGGCGGCGGAAAGGCGGAAACGGAACACTTTGTCGTGAACGACCTCGACGGCCGGTTGACCGGAGAAGCGCTCGAGCGGTTCGCCGCCGACGCCGAGGCGGAATTTTCGAAAGTGGTCGATTTCTGGTCGCTGCCCTGCAACACGGAGGAAAACGGAAAAATCCTCCTGGAACTGAAACGGGCCCAGGGAGGGAAATCCTTCACCGTCTTCCAGATCGAGACGGGGGGGGAGGAAACGCGCAGGGTCCTCCGGGTCCAGGGAATCGAGAGCCCGCAGGAACTCGCCCACAAGATGACCCACGCCCTTTTTCCCACGGGCGACAAGCTCATCCGGAACATGATGGGCATCCCCACGGAAACGCGCTTCGGAAACCCCGGGTCCTTCCCCATGTGCGGCTGCGACCTCGACGCCTGGGTCCCGGTCCTGATAAAAACGGGCGATTACATTCCCCTTTCGGAACTCCGGCCGGAGCACGAGGAATGGGGAATGACCTTCAAGGACAAAACCCCGTCCGTTTCGGACAGGAAAAAGCAGCACGCCTCCTACATCGAAGCGGGGTCGTTCGGTTCCTTCCTGATCCGGCGGTTCGGGATCGAAAAGGTCAAAGCCTTTTATCAGGCATCCCTCCGGCATCCCAGGCCCTGGAAGAAAATTTTCGGCCTCGACCTCGCCGGGCTGGAAGCGGAGTGGCTCAAAACCGTAAGTGATTTCGCCAGGGAGAACGCCGCCCAGGCGGCATTTCTCGAAACGTTGTGGAAGAAGAACCCGGCCAGGGCCTGCTATGAGGCGCAGGACTTGACGCGGAAGGGAGACAAGCCCTGGCGGTAGGGATCCTCCGGTCATCCGGGTCTATCCACCGTTCCGTCACGGACAAACCTCCGCCCCGTTCCGGACGGGATATTTTCCCCGCACCGCCTTCAGCGCCTTCAAGTCCCGCATTCTCCGGGCATCCTCCATCGCCGGCCCTCTCGTTCCGGTTCCCTCTTTTTCCTTGATCTATTCATCAGCATGGTTATAATATGTCATTTGTATTCTATATTTGAAGGTTCTTTCTTTCCCGGGAGGGAGAACCCGGACGTTCAACCCAGTGGACGCAAAGGAGGCAGGCAATGGAGTCATCGGATCTGAAGAAATTCCTTGCAGGATTGTGCATCGCCAGCCTGCTGGCAGGGACGAGCCTCGGCCTGGCCGGCTGCCAGAAGAAAGCCCAGACGAGTTGAACCGGCAAAACGGGTACTGGAAGTACCCAGGGAACCGGGGCTCCCGGAGCCCCCGACACGGGGAAGAGCAGTTGAACGGGAGAAAAGAAAGGTACCGGCGGTACCAATTAAGTTTTTTCGGCAGAAGCCGGGCGGCGGAAGACGCCCCCCCGGGAACGGATGCGGTTCCGTTTCCCGATGGAAGTCTTTCCCGGCCGGACACTCGAAGGATTCAATGAAAGGGATGACGCATCGTTTTGTCTCAGAATGGATGAAATTTTGAGCGCCCGGGAAGAAACGGCGATGTCATCCCTTTTCACAGAGGGTCATTCGGGAAGTCTTCTCGAACCCGGACATGCGGTGAGAGGTTCGGAATGCCGCCTTCCCCGCTGGAGGATCTGGAAAAAATCTGTCCCGTCTGCCGCTCCTGCCTGGCCGGAGCGGGACGGCACGATATCGTGGCGGGGTATCCGGGCGGAGGGTCGAATCGATCCTTTGACGAGTACCTGAAAGACCATGAAAGCGAACTCGGGGAACTCGCCTTTCTCCCCGAACTCGCGCTGCTGGAACGGATCACGGCGGAGCTGAAGAACGGGGACGTTCGGATCCCCTCGCCGGCCCGGCGCTTCGAAACCAATCCATCCATCCGTCTGGAAACGTTTTCCTGGCAGGGGCTTGCCGCGCTCCTCGAGGATGGCCGTCCCTCCCGGCCGCGCCCCGTGAAAAAACGGGAGACCGTTCTCGTCTGGCTCCATCCCGTATCCCGGTCGGTCATGGTTCAGGCCGGATCGGACGCCGACTGGCTGGCCTTGAAGATCGCCGCCGAAGGCATCGACAAGGAACGCCTGGCCGAGAGGGAGGGCGTCCCCCTGGCGGTCATCGAGGAAGCGATGTCCCGGGCCGTGGAAAAGGGGCTGGTCATCGCGCCCCGCTCCCTGATCCGGAGGAATCCCGAAAGGACCCCTCCGGGGGTCCGGGTGGACGAGGAATTTCTAGAATCCCCCTTCTTCACCCTCCAGCTGCACATCACCCAGGACTGCGATCTCCGGTGCAAGCACTGCTACGACCGCAGCCGGAGGTCTTCCCTCGGGCTGATGAAAGGCACCGCGCTACTGGACGAGCTCAGGGAATTCTGCAGGGACCGTCACGTCCGGGGCCAGGTTACCTTTTCCGGTGGAAACCCCCTCCTTCACCCCGGCTTCTTCGATCTGTACCGGGCGGCGGTCGAACGGGGTTTTGTCACCGCCGTCCTCGGGAATCCCGCTTCGAGGGAAAACCTGGAGCGAATCCTCCGGATCCGGAAACCGGCCTTTTACCAGGTCAGCCTCGAGGGGCTGAGGGAACACAACGATGCGATCCGGGGGAAAGGCAGCTTCGACAAGGTCCTCCGGTTCCTTCCCCTCCTGAGGGAATACGGGATCCCGTCCCTGGTGATGCTCACCCTGACAGGAGACAACATGGACCAGGTCATCCCGCTGGGAGACCGACTCGCGGGCCTGACGGACGGGTTCACATTCAACCGCCTCGCCCAGGTGGGAGAGGGGGCGAACCTCCGCCTACCCGCCCGGGACGATTTTCAATCGTTCCTTGCATCCTACCTGAAAGCGTCGGAACGGAACCCCGTTCTGACCCTGAAGGACAATCTCTTCAACATCCTCCTGCGGCGGGAGGGGAAAAAGCCCTTCGGTGGCTGCGCCGGATACGGATGCAGCGCCGCCTTCAATTTCCTCGCCGTCCTTCCCGACGGGGAGGTCCACGCCTGCCGGAAATTTCCTTCCCTCGTCGGAAACATCCACGATCAGCGTCTCGCGGATATCTATGATTCCGAACCCGCCGAAAGGTATCGCCGGGGAACGGCGGCGTGCCGCGCCTGCCCGATCCGGCCCGTCTGCGGAAGCTGCCTTGCCGTGATGTACGGACGGGGGATGGCTATTTTCAACTCCCGGGACCCCCACTGCTTCATGGAGGAGGGCTTTCCGGGGTAATCCCTTCCCTGTCCGGCCCGCGGTCCGTCCGGGCAAAACGGCGGAGGGCCGCCCATGGGCGGCCCTCCCGGTCTGTATCGCCGCCGCGACTCACGGCGAAAATCTTCCGGAGCGTCACCTTACATACAGAATCGATTCCCGGGTAAGATCCTTGAGGACCTCCTTCCCCATGTCTTCAACCTTCCTTCGGACAAGTTCCTTCTCGCCGAACGTGATGGCATCGGTGAGACAGGTCTCCGCGCAGACGGGCAGATCCCCCACGTGAATCCTTTCGAAGCAGAGGTCGCACTTGTGGGAGTATCCCCGGCCCCCGTCATACTGGATCACCCCGTAGGGGCAGGACTGGATGCAGGCACAGCCGCAGCTCTGGCAGCGGGCCGCCTCCCCCATGACCGCTTCCGCGGAAAGGCCGGCGGCGACCTCGTCGAAGGTCCCCGACCGTTCCTTCGGGCTTCTCAGGGGCATCACCGCCCGCTTGGCCGGATCGTATTTTTCCTTCTGGACCTTTGCCGTTTCCGTCCAGTCCCTTTCCCGGTTTTCACGGAGATCGAGCCCCTTCAGGAATCGGTCGATGGAAACAGCCGCCCTCTTTCCCGCGGCAATGGCCTCGACGACCGACCGCGGTCCCGTGACGGCGTCCCCCCCCGCGAAGATGTCGGGATCCTCGCTCTGGAGGGTGACCGGATCGACCCGCAGGGTGCCCGCGCCGGTGATCGTGCAGGCGCATTCCGGAGTCAGGCAGGACCAGTCCGTTTCCTGGCCGATGGAAACGATGACGTCGTCCACCGGGCGGGTGAACTCCGTTCCCGGGACAGGCACCGGCTTCTTCCTCCCGCTTTCGTCCGGTTCGGCAAGGCGCATCCTGATGAATTCGACGGCCTTGACGCGGCCCTGCTCGCCGATGAAGCGGGCGGGATAGAGAAGGGTCTCGATCCGGATTCCCTCATCCTCGGCTTCCCGGATTTCCTCTTCCCCCGCGGGCATCTCCTCGAGACTCCGGCGGTAGGCGATGAAGACCTCCTCCGCGCCGAGACGGCGGGCCGAGCGGGCGGCGTCGATGGCGGCATTCCCGCCGCCGATGACGGCCACCCGTTTTCCCATGACGGGCGGTTTCCTGCTGTTCACGGCGATGAGGAATTCATAGGCGGGATGAATGCCTTTCAGCCCTTCACCTTCGCTTCCCAGCTCCTTGCAGACCTGGGTGCCCACCGCGAAGAAAAAGGCCCTGTAACGTTTCTTCCTCAGTTTCGCGACGGTGACCCTCTTTCCGAAGTCCACCCCCGTTTTCATTTCGACGCCGAGGTCCCGGATCGCCCCGATCTCCCCCTCGATGACGTCCCGGGGCAGCCGGTATGCCGGAATCCCCCGGGTCAGCATGCCGCCGATGACGGGGGCCTTCTCGTACACGGTGACCCCGTACCCTTCCCGGGCGAGATAATAGGCGCAGGAGAGTCCCGCCGGTCCCGAACCGATGACGGCGACTTTTTCCGCCTTTCGGTCCCGGACGGGGGGAACGTAACGGGTCTCCGCCTTCCCGTCCAGGTCGGCGAGGAAACGGTGGACGGCCCGGATGGAAACCGCCTCGTCGATCTCGCCCCGGTTGCAATGGGTCTCGCAGGGGTGGTAGCAGACCCTCCCGCAGACGGCCGGGAAAGGGTTCTCCTCCTTGATGAGGGCGAGGGCCTCCGGGAATTTCCCCTTGGCGGCCAGTCCGAGGTAGCCCTGGACGTTGATGTGGGTCGGGCAGTGGGCCATGCACGGGGCGGCTTTCGTCTTCTCCGCGGCCAGGGTCTCCGGGATCGTTTTGCATCCGTTGCAGACCTCCCGGTCGATCCGGACGATCCCCGTCTGGGCGTCCTTGCCGATGGCCCCTTCCGGGCAGGAGGGCAGGCATTTCGGTTCCGGGCAGTGCTGGCAAGGCATGACCCAGGAATCCACGGCGACGTTCGGGTACGTGCCTTTTTCCCGGTTTTCCACGCGAAGGTAGTAGGGGATCCCGTTGGGCATGGCCCGGGTGTGGTCAATGATCTCGTGGTAGTTCCTGCAGGCCACGATACAGGTGCTGCACCCGATACAACGGCTCAAATCTATCATCAGGCTTAACTGTTTCATGGTCTCCTCCTTCACTTCGCGATGCGGACGCGCGTGGACACATGGGACTCACCGCCCACCACATCCTGCCATTCCAGGGTGGAACCGGCGTCGGGGATCAGGATATTGTTCGACACGCCCTCCCCCATGACGGCCACCCGGCCGACGGTGGATCCGAACCCATGCCCCAGGCCGAGGCAGTCGGGCCGGATGGTTTCCGTCAGTTTCAGCCGGACCCGGATGCTGCCGCTCGGGGACTCGAGCGTCACGAGGTCCCCGTCGGAGAGACCCATTTTCGCCGCCGTGCCGGAATGGATCAGAAGGGGATTTTCGAAAAATCCCGACACCCGGTCGCGGAGCTGCGGGTTGTTGTGGGTCCACTGGCCCGAGCCGGAGTGATAGATGGTCCGGTACGAAACAAGGATGAACGGAAACTCCTTCGCGTTGACCTCGTATTCCGGGGCCAGTTCCGGCCTCGGGAACGCCTGGTTCCAGGGCGCTTCCTCGAGGTCCTCCCACCAGAGGTGCAGTTTCCCGCTCGGGGTGCCGAAACCGCCCGCCTTCTCGTACTTCCGGAACCCCATCGTTCCAGGGGACCAGAGCCCGCCGATTTCCTGGAGCTTCCTCACCGACAGCCCCAGTCCCTTCAGCTGGATGTCGTAGTAGGCGATGTCGTTCTCGAACCGGAAGTATTCCGGGACGATCCGCTTCCCGAGCTCGATGAAGACCTCGTTGGAGTGACGGCATTCCCCCGGCGGTTCGACGACGGGCTGCCGGAGGGCGATGCCGTGGCCGAAATTGTACCACCAGGGCATGTACAGGAGTTCCCAGCGCTCGAAGTAGGACTTGTCGGGCAGTACCAGGTCGGCGTATTTCGCCGTCTCCGACATCATGATCTCGAAACAGACCAGAAGTTCGAGAAGGGGCTCCCCCTTGCCGTCGGTCATGCACACCGCCCGCTGCCATTCCTGCTGGCCCATTTCCGTCAGGGCCGGGTTGGACTCGGCGGTGATCAGGATTTTCAGGCCCCCGTCCTTGATGGCCTGGGCCTCGTACCAGGTGGGCTCCATGATGAAGGAGTACTTGGCGAACCTGTCCCGGTCGGGGCCCGTACGGTGCCACCCGAGTTCATGGAGATTCGGGCCCGCCGGAACGGGTTCCACGGGGGACATGGGAGTCAGGTCGGGCAGGGGCTGCCCCCCCGGATTGTCGACGTTGCCCGTAACGACCAGGAATATGTTCCAGGCATGGGCGAAATCCATTGCATTTCCGAGCATGATGCCCTTGAAACTGTCCACGCCCACGGAGGGGGCCCGCGCACATTCCTCCGCCAGATCGACGATCGTCCCGGCGGGCACGTCGCAGATCGCGGCCATCCGCTCGGGGGTCTTGTCGGCGATGTACGCTTTCAGTTTCTCGAAATCCCCATCCCGAACCCATCCTTCCACGAACGCCCTGTCATAGAGGCCGTTCATGACAAGGTGGTGAATCATCCCCAGGAAGAAAGCGGTGTCCCCGCTCGGCTTGATGGGAATCCACCAGTCCGCCTTGGCCGCTTCCGGGGTGAACATGGGATCGAGAACCACGAGTTTCGCCCCCCTGTCCCTGGCGTCCAGGATGTCCCTCGGGACCGAGGCGTCCTCGAGCCCGCCGAAGGCGCGCCGGCCGGACAGAATCATGATTCCTCCCTTGGGAACGGCGAACCACGCCGGAGGAATATGGTGATTGGGAACCCCGCCCATGGTCCTGATGAAACCGACGATCTTGGCCGAGTCGCAGTGCGGGAGGGCGGTGTTGATGAAACCGCCGTAAGCGTTCAGGAACCGCCACTTCGGGTCCGTGATGCTGTGGGGGAAGAAATTCGCCGTGAGCTTGTGGGCCTCCCCCCTCGCCCTGAGCCCTCCGATTTTCTTCTCCAGGATATCCATGGCCTCATTCCAGGATATCCGCTCGAACTTCCCTTCCCCCCGTTTGCCGACACGCTTCAGCGGGTGGGTCAGGCGGTCCGGGGAATACTCCAGGGAAACGCCTGCCATCCCTTTCACACAGGCTTTTCCCCGGGCTTTGGGATTGCCCCGGACCTCCTTCAGGACGCCATTTTCGACCCTGGCGATAATGGCGCATTCGGCCTTGCATTGGTAACAAGCGGTGGGGATCCACTTTGATTTTTCCATGGCGATCTCCTTTCCCCGTACTCAGCCCGGCCTGCCTTCGCACGCCGGTTCCGGCGATTGGTCAACCGGTCTCCAGGCCCCGCGGAGTCTCCTTCCCCTCCCATTTTTCAAGGTCCCTCGGAGAAACGTTCACGGCCGGCACCGTGAGAGTCCGGCAGGGCCCCGTCATTTCTTGTCTTCCCCGGATTTCCCGGGATATTCCGGGTATTTCCCGCGGTATACTCTGACAATGAGCCATGTAAGAAAACAAAAGGCGGCAAAGATGATCCATATCGACAGGTCGAAGGGGGTGTACGAGACGTCCATCGGGATGTCCTCTCACAGTTTCTGCATGAAGTTTTTCTTGTCCCGGTAAAGGGCCATGACGCGTTTCGGATTGGATACGAGCTGAAAGACGATGCCGACGAAGAAAATGCCCCCGATGAAATTCCCGAGAACGGTGTACAACTGGTTGTGGGCCCAGCCGTATTGTCCGAAACCCCAGTGGAGAATGACCGGGGCCGCCGACGCCGCCGCCCCGCCCGCCGCAAGGAAGAGGTCCTGCTGGAAGAGCGGGAGGGCCAGAAACCCGATATTGGCGATGCAGTGCTCCGTCATGCCGGCAACGAAGGCCAGGGGTCCGTAAGCCGCCATGGCGATCTTTGCGATGTCCTCGTTGGCCTTGACGTACAGGAGGGCCGCCGTCTGGAGCGTCCAGGTGCAGATGATTCCGAGGGCGAAGATCTGTCCCGGGGTCATCCCCGTTTTTTTCACGGCAATGGCGTGGGACTGTACAAGCCAGGGCAGGGCCATGTAGCTGCCTCCCTTGCTCACCACCCACATGAAAAACATGCTCCCGGCGAAATTGCCGGCATACCCGGCAACGATACCGACAAGGAACCAGAACCAGTTGATTCTTCTGTGAAAGACGCCGATGATTCCCACGGCCATGTCGGCCGTGACCAGGGTCATTCCGCTGAACAGGATGATGACGAGGGAGAAAGCGAAAACCAGCCCCATCACGAGATTGGCAATACCCGGGGCGAGGTTCGTTCCGACACCGGCGCTCACCGAAAGGGCGAGCATGGCGCCGAAGACGACGAATGCGCCCCCCGCAAATGCCGAGAGGCAAAAAGCGAAGGGCCGGTTGCGGAGCATGTCCCACTTGTAGGTACAGATGTCCGCTACCCTGACGACCAGTTCATCGACGTCCACCGGCATGGAGCGCCCTTTCGTCGTGTCAGAAGAAACGGAAGGAACGATTGAATGGAAACGAGCCCCTGTATCCTGATCGTCCGGGGAGCAGTGGTGAGGCGGGGGGGATGAAACGTATTGCCGAAGCTCCAATGGAAAAAGCCGCGGAATTGGAGAAAAAAACGATCAACCCGGAATTTTATTATTGCCGAGATCGGATCGTTTGTCAAGACAGCCGGCGTGATCGGCAAGTCGTCGCCTACAGCTTGCCCGAGCGGAGGACGGCCACCAGGAGCCAGACCCCGAGGACCGCCGCGAGAAGGAAGCCGAAGAGGCCGAGGGCGGACACCCCGAATATCCGGGGACCCACGCCCGCCTGGATGATGAGGGACGATCCGATGATGATGGCGGAAGCCACGAGGGCGAAGGAGATCCGGTTGGACGACCGGTCCATTTCGAAGAGGAGATCCTCCAGTCCCCGGTGCTCGAACCCGATCCGGGTCCTGCCCTGCCGCAGCTGTTTCAGGATTTCCCGGATATCGGCGGGGATTTCCCGGAGAAGAAGGACGAGGTCCCCCATGGACTCGCCGATTTCCCCGGCGATCCGACCGGGACGGAGCCGGTCCATCTTGAGCCGCCTGATGTAGGGCGCCACCCTGGCGGTCATGTCGAAGTCCGGATCGAGGATCCGGCCCAGTCCCTCCGTGGTCGCCAGCGCCTTGACCATGAGGTACCGCTCCCAGGGAAGGCGCAGCCGGTGCCGGGAGATGAGCCGGAGAAGCTGTTCCAGGAGCGCCCCCATCCGGATCTCCCTAAGCGGCCGGTCCACGTAAAGATCCATGAGTTCGGAAAGATCCCTTTCGAGGGCCCTGCGGTCCGGTTCCTCCTCCCACTCCACAAGCTGGAGAAGCACGGCGGCGGCCTTCGCCTCGTCCCGCTTCACGATGGCGTACGCCATGTCCGCCATGTCTTCCCGGGAACGGCGGTCCACCGACCCCATCATGCCGAAATCGAGGTAACAGATCACGTTTCCCGGCAGGACGGTGAGATTCCCGGGATGCGGGTCCCCGTGAAAGAAGCCGAAATGGAAGATCTGCTCCAGGAGGAGGTCCGCCCCCCGGCGGGCGATGATTTTCCGGTCGTACCCGCCGGCATCCAGGAGATCCACCCGGGAGGCCTTGATTCCCTGGACGTATTCCATGGTGAGGACCCGTTTCGACGACTCCCCGCGGTACATCCGGGGAACGTGAAGGGTCTCGTTCCCCCGGAAGATCCGGGCGAACCGTTCCCCCTGGCCGGCCTCGGTCCGGTAGTCCATTTCCCGCTCCATGGTCCGGGCGAATTCCTCGACGATCCGGGCGGGGCGGTAGAACGCGCCCTCCTCGGTATGCCGTTCCAGGAGGACCGCCAGGTGATGGAGGATTTCCAGGTCCGCGGTGACCATTTCCTCGATGCCCGGCCTCTGGATCTTCACGATGACCTCCTCGCCGCCCCGGAGCGCGGCCCGGTGGACCTGGCCGATGGAGGCGGCGGCCAGGGGGGCCTCGTCGAACCGGAGATAGACTTCCTCCAGGGGCCGGCCCAGTTCCTTCTCCACGATGTTCCGAACCTGGGAAAAGGGAAATGGGGGAACGTTGTCCTGGAGGCCGGCGAGTTCCTCGACGAGATCGACGGGAACGAGATCGGGCCGGGTCGAGAGAATCTGTCCGAGCTTGATGAAGGTCGGACCGAGTTCCTCCATGGCGAGACGGATCCGTTCCGCCCGCGTCAACCGCTCCAGCCCCTCGATGGGTTTCCCGGAAACGGCCCGGACCCTCGCCTCCAGGGACTTTCCCAGGGGGACCCGGTCCAGGATGTCGCCGAACCCGTAGCGGATGATGACGGAAAGGATCTGCCGGTACCGCCGGACATGGCGGTAGGTTCGTCTCAGGATGTTGGACTTGCCGAAGGTCATGGCTTACTCGCCGGGGACGTTTTCACCCTTCTCCGGTTTCTTCTTTTCCGAAGCCCCTTTTCCTTCCAGGGCATCGACCTTCGCCTTCAGCGATTCCCATTCGTCCCGCGAGGGGATCCGGAGGCGTTTCAGGACGTCCTGAACCAGTTCATCCACCCTTTCCACGAGGTCCTTCTTCACCTCTTCCGACTTTTCCAGGAGGGCGTGGACGGTCTCCTTTCCCTCCTTCTCCGACATTTCCCCCTTGGCGATCATGTCGTCCACCACGGACTCGACCTTTTCCCGGGTCGCCATGGCGAGACCAACGCCGAACAACATGCTTTTTCTAACGAAATCCTTCATGATGCGTTCCTCCTTGAATTCAACCTGTCTTTGCGGAACATCCCGCGATCGGCCCGCCGTCCCGGCGGATCCTCAATTTCCTCCCTTGCCTGCGACGAACGTGAAAATGGAATCGGGATACACGATCCCCATGGATCGCTCGAGGCGGGCGATGGCGATGCTGTAGTCACTCAACGCATTGGAATAATCGGACTTGGTCTGGGTAAGGAGCGTTTCCGCGTCGATCACGTCGGTGGACGTGGCGACCTGCTCCTTGTAGCGTTCCCGGTTGATTCGGAAGTTTTCCTCCGCCTGTTCGATCGCCTTTTCGGTGACGAAGATTTGTTTTTCCGCTTCTCGGACATACAGGTAGGCGTACTTCACGTCCAGGGAGATCATGTCCGTCAGATTGACCATGCCGTCCTGTGCCTGGACGAGCCTGCTTTTTCTCACATCCACGTTGTATCTGGTCCGGCCCCATTCCCAGAAATTCCAGCTCGCGACGGCCGCGACGTACCAACTGTCCTTCTCCTCGTAAGGGCTCCCGGAAACGCTCGGCGTGTCCCCGGCCCGCGAATAGTTCCCCACGAGGCTCACCGAGGGGTAATAATCCCCTTTGGCCAGGGCCACCCCTTTTTCCGCCTGCCTGATTCCGAGGCTGGTGGATCGGATTTCCGGCCGCCTCTCGAGGGCCGTCTGCAGGCATTCCTCGAGGCTTCCGCCCATGGGGCGATAGGTGAGTATGTCTTCCACCTCCACCGACGCGGTCACCGGCCTCCTCAGGACGGTGTTGAACCGGGCCTTCGCCACGGCGACGCCGTTTTCCGCCTTGACGAGGTTCCGCTGCCCGCTCGCCAGCTGGACCTCGGCATACAGGAGATCGTTTTTCGGGATGATGCCCACGTCGTAGAAACTCTGGGCGGTGTCCCGGTGGTTCTTCAACTGTTCCACGGACTGGAGGGCGACGGCGAGCATCCGCTCCGCCTTGAGAATGTCGAAATAGGCCTCCTTGACCTCCTGGTCGATATTCTGGACGGTCGTGTCCTCGTCCGTCCGCGCGATCTGCGCGGCCAGGTCGCTGATTTCGTAATTCCGGAGGATCTTACCGCCGGCGAAGACCGGCTGGGTCACGCTCATGCTCCAGGTGTAGTTGTCCCGGGTCCCCGTAACGTATTTGTGCCCCAGAATTTCCATCTCCGGTTCCTTGTTCAGTCTCGTGTAATCGTAGGAGGTGTTGAACACCGGGAGAAAATCGGCCCGGGCGACCTTCCGGCCCGACTCGGCGGCGGCGACGCCCTCCGTGGCCGAATGGATCACCACGCTCTGCCGCCGGGCGAGTTCGATGCTCTCCTTGAGGGTGAGCTTCAGAACCGGTTCCTCCGCGGAAACGGGCGTGACAAGGACAAGGAAAAGGAAGAAACAGAGCATCCGGACGATCCGTCGTTGAACGATCCCCATGACCTGACGAGCCTCCATCCCCCTCGACGGCTCCGAAAAAGTCCCCGCGGCGCAACCCCGGCACGGGTCCCCGGAACTCGGACACCCGGTTTCGGCGGCTTTTTCCTGCCGTTCGAAATAGTGTGGTTTTAACCGTTTACGAGTTCGTCACCCCTCGAAATGGATGAACTTCTCCTTTTTCGCGCCGCAGACGGGGCAGATGTCCGGGGCCTCTCCCTCGGCGATGTAACCGCACACGGTGCAGACATAATAGTCGGGGTCCCGCTCCGCCATCATGTCCTGGAGGGCGTTCCGGTAGAGGCGGGCGTGGACCTCCTCCACGTCCCGGCTCGCCGTGAAGTGCCACTGGGCCCCCTTGTCCTGCAGTTCGTAGGCGAGTTTCAGAAACTCCCCGTATGCGAGACCCGCCACGTTCTGCTCCTTTTCGAAGCTTTCCTTCAGGTTCTCCTCCGTGGTTCCGATTTCCCTGGCGATCCGGAGGGCCCGCTCCCCGTGAATTTCCTCGGAATAGGCGATCACCCGGAAAAGCTTGGCGATCTCGTGGTACCCTTCCTCATCCGCCTTTTTCGCAAACACCTTGAGCCGCAGGGCCGCCTTGGCTTCTCCGATGAAGGCTTCCCGCATCGCTTTCTTGATCCGTTCATCCATTGCCGCTTCTCCTGTCGTTGGTTCCGGAATCGTCTGAAAACCACACGGCCCGTTCCTCGCCGGGCCCCATCCCGAGACGGGTCAGGGCGAAATCGTACCGTACGGGGTCCCCCGGTTCGAGGGACCGGAAGAAACGGGTGATCTCGACGGCCGTCGCCATGGAGGCGTCCTTTCTCCCGGTGATCCGAAGGCGCCGGCAGAGCCGGTGCATGTGGACGTCCACGGGGACGATCAGCTTTTCCGGGGAGACGCCCTCCCACCCGCCGGGGTCGATCTCGTCCCTGCGGACCATCCAGCGGAGAAAAAGATTCAGCCGCTTGCAGGCGCTCTTCCGTCCCGGAAGGGGCAGGAGAAAACCGGTCCCGCCGCCTCCGCCCGCCGTCAGCTTTTCCACGAAGGGGTCGAGGGAGCCCGCCACCGTCTCCCCCCGCTCCCGGTACCCGTCGAGAAAGCACGCGTTCAACGATCCGTATTCCCGAAGAACGCCCCTCACGGCATCGAGAAAGCGGACCAGGGTTTCACCGGAAACGAAACGGTACCGGAAATCGCCGAAGGACGCCTTCAGGTCCGCCGGATCGGCCCGTTCGAGGAAATCCCTCGGCCGGAGTCCCATTTTCCCCAGAACCTCGCGCACCGCGGCAAGGATCTGCCCAACCCGGCCGAAGGCGAGGGATGCCGCCACCAGGGCGGCGATTTCCCGGTCCTTCCCGTCGGGATAGTCGTAAAGCACCTCCAGGGGATCGGGGTGGACCCGCTCCCTCCTGTGGTATCTCCCGTAAAGTGAATCGAACCAGGCCCTGCTCGCGGGCGGGTGCTTCTCCCACCCGCCGGTGGAAGGACCGGTCATTCCGGTGAAAACTGGTCCTTGGAGGCGCCGCAGATGGGGCAGGTCCAGTCGTCGGGCAACTCTTCGAAGGGGGTCCCGGGGGGGATGTTCCCGTCGGGGTCCCCTTTTTCAGGATCGTAGATGTAACCGCAGACACCGCAGACGTACTTCTTCATGAACGCTCCTTTCCTCGAATGATCCGCCGTCCCGCCGGGCCGCCCGGCGGGAGGAGCCTTGCCGTTCTATTTCTCAATCAGTTTGTCGGCCACCTTTTGTCCCATCTCATAGCAGGCATGGAGAACCTCAACGCCGGGAACGTGTTTCACCGCCATCCCTTCCGAAACGAGTTCCACCTTCATCTCCTTCAGGATCTCCTCCACCTGGCGGACCGACTCGCCGCTCCAGCCGAAGGAGCCGAAGGCGGCGCCGACGAGATTTCTCGGCCTCAGGCCTTTCAGGTACGTGAGGACGTCGGCCATGGAGGGGAACAGGTTGTTGTTCAGCGTCGGGGACCCCGCGACGAGGGCACCCGCCTCCAGAATTTCACGGGCCACGTCGCTCCGGTGGTTCTCCGCCATGGAAAGCAGCCGGACGTCCACGCCCCGGGAGGCCAGGCCCTCGGCGACCGCCAGGGCCATGCGTTCCGTGCTGTGCCACATGGTGGCGTAAACGACGACGGCTTTGCGGGTCTTCTTCTGTTCTCCCCACCGCCGGTACTGTTCGAGAATCCTCCCGATCCCCTTTCTCCATATGGGGCCGTGGTCGGGGGCGACGTATTTCACGTCCCACCCCATGGCGCCCACCTTGTCGAGGGTTTTCCCGATCAGGGCGGCGTAAGGGAGGAGGATGTTGGCGAAATAGGTGGCGCTCTCCTCGTCGAGAACGGCGGGATCGATTTCATCGTCGAAACGGCCGCTCGAGGCGAGGTGCATTCCGAAAGCGTCCTGGGAAAAGAGGAGGTTTTCCTCCCCGAGCCAGGAAATCATGCTGTCCGGCCAGTGAAGCATCCGGGTTTCGTAAAAGGCGAGTTCGCAGTTCCCGAGGGAGAGTTTCTCGCCGTCCTTGACGGCAATGACATTCTCCAGGGTATGATAGATCTCGTTGAGTGTCTTCGCCCCCATGGCGGAGACATAGACGGCCTTCGGCCCGATCTCCCGCGCCGTTTCGAAGAGACAGCCCGAATGATCCATTTCCGAGTGCTGGGAAACGATGTACTCGATCCGTTTCGGATCGACCACCGATGCGATCCGGGACATCATTTCCCCCCGGAAGGGGGCCCGGACGGTGTCGATGAGGGTGATTTTATCCGCCAGGATGAGATAGGCGTTGTAGGTCGATCCACGCTTCGTGGTATACCCGTGGAAATCCCGGATGTTCCAGTCGATGGCGCCGACCCACCAGACCCGGTCCGTGATCTGTACCGCTTTGAATACGTCGTTCATGGTCTTTTCTCCTTCATCGTCCTTTTTAACAGGATTCGCCCCGCCGTGACAACGATATTCTGACGGTTTCGCAAAAAGTCCATGGACTGCGCGCCCTTCATCCATCCTTCCCGCGGCGTGCGAAAGAAGCGCCCCCGTCGCCGGGACCCGGGCGCTCCGGAATCCGCTCCCCGTCACCCCGCGCGGGCGATGTTCGGACTTTTGTGGAGGTATTCGATGCGTTCGGAAATACCCCGGTTATGCCGTTTCGCCGGAAACCAGGACGGAAATGCACCGTGGGACGATGTCAATGGAAAGGGGCAGCCGTCCCGGCTGTTCCCCGTCCATGTCGATGAGAACCGTTTCCCCGGAGGTGGCCTCGATGCGTCTTCCCTTGAGATTCAGGATCTTCCGGTGCCCGTAGATCTTCCCGTTGTAAAGCCGGGGCATCTGAAAAAGGATCTCGGGAAGTTTGAAATCGCCGACGACGGTCACGTGGAGAAGGCCGTCGTCGATCCGGGCGTCCGGGGCGACCCACATGCCGCCCCCGTGGAACTGGCCGTTCGCCACGGCGACGTTCCAGCTCGTCACCTCCCCGTCGAAGCTGTCGTCCACCCGGAGGCGGATCCGCTTTCTCCTGTAAAGAAGGAGGGAGACGCCGGTGGCGAGGAGGAAGGACGGAAATCCGCCGAGGCGCTTCCGGGACCGGTTCACCCGGTTGTTCACTTCCCCCCCCAGGCCGAAGCTCGTGATGTTGTGGAAATAACGCGACATCGGTTTGCCCCGGCGATCCCGGCAGACCATCCGTCCCAGATCGATCGTTTTCGTACCCAGGGGCGAGACGCCTTTCAGCGCCTGCAGGATGTCCTTGGACTGGCGGAGCGTCCTGACGAAGTCGCATCCGGTGCCGCAGGGGAAATAGGCGAGCAGGGCGCCGGCGCGAAGGGGCTCCCCGCCGTCCATGAACCCGTTGACGACCTCGTTCAGGGTGCCGTCGCCGCCGACGCAGACGATTCCGTCGGATCCGTTCAGGAGGGCGTCCCGGGCCAGCAGGGTCGCATCCCCCGGCGAGGCGGTGTACGCCTCCCGGAGGGGACCGAAGAACCGCGCCGCTTCGCTCCTCATGAGCCTCCAGACCCTCCCGGCCCTGCCCCCGCCGGCCATGGGGTTGATGACGAACTGAAATTTCCTCGATCCCAATGAAAACATGATCCCCCCGGCCCCTCCGTTCGCAAAAAAAGAATCTTTTACGTTCTGAAAGGGAAGATGCCAGATTGTTTGACGATTTTCAAGGACTTTCCCTGCGATGCCTCCCCCGGGCAGGGCCGGACGTCGTTTCCCAGGGAAATCCTCTTGTTTTTCCATGAGATATTTTCTAAAATGGCTTCGCTTATCTTCCTCGGGAGTCTTATGGAATACCAGGCCATCATCGTCGGCGCCGGACCGGCGGGCATCTTCTCCGCGTTGACCCTCATGGAAAAGGGGATCGACGGCATCCTGCTCCTGGAGCAGGGAAAGGGGATCCGCGAGCGGACCTCCTCCCCTTCACGGGAGATCCTCTGCGGCTGGGGCGGGGCGGGGGCATACAGCGACGGCAAGCTGACGTTTTCCCCGGACGTGGGCGGGTACCTGGGGGAATACATGTCCCCTGCGTCGTTCCGGGACCTTCTCTCCCGGACCGACGGGATCTTTCTCCGCTACGGAGCCCCCCGGGAGCGCCTCTTCGGCGACTTTTCACCGGAAGTGGAAGCCCTGGTCGAGCGGGCCCGCAGGGCGGAGCTGGAATTCATTCCCAACAGGATCCGCCACATGGGCACGGAGAACTGCCGTACCGTCCTGTGCAACCTGTACGACGACCTGAAGGACCGCATCGAGATCCGGACGGACTGCCGGGCGGAAGCCGTTCTCGCCGGAGAGGGTCTTGCCCGGGGCGTCCGTCTGGAAGACGGGTCCGTCGAGCGGGGCCGGTTCGTGATCGCCGCTCCGGGGAGGTCGGGGTCCCGCTGGATGAAGGACCAGGCGGAAGCCCTGGGCCTCCAGACCAGTGTGAGCCCCGTGGACATCGGGGTCCGGGTGGAACTGCCGGCGGCCTTCCTGAACGAGATCACCGATCTCACCTATGAATCGAAGCTGGTCTATTACTCCAGGACGTTCGACGACCGCGTGCGGACCTTCTGCATGAATCCCGGCGGGGAAGTGGTCAACGAAAGGTCGGGGGACCTGATCACCGTGAACGGCCACAGCTTCGCGAACCGGAAAAGCGAAAACACAAATTTCGCGATACTCGTGAGCAGCATGTTCACCGAGCCGTTCCGCGATCCCATCGCTTACGGGAGATACATCGCGCAACTGGCCAACCTGCTGAGCGGCGGAACCATCGTCCAGAGGCTCGGCGACCTTCTGGCCGGAAGGCGCTCCACCCGGGCCAGGATCGACCGCTGCCTCACGACCCCGACGCTGAAACAGGCCGTGCCGGGCGATCTCAGCTACGTTTTTCCCTACCGCCACCTGAGGGACATCATCGAGATGATCGAGGCCATGGACCGCCTGGCCCCTGGGGTTTCCTCCCGGCACACCCTCCTGTACGGCGTAGAGGTCAAGTTCTACTCGAATCGGATCGAAGTGACGGAGGAACTGGAGACGGGGGTGAAAAACCTCTTCGCCGTGGGGGACGGGGCGGGACTGACCCGGGGACTCCTCCAGGCCGCCGCTTCCGGCATCGTCGCCGCCGAGGCCGTCGCAGGCCGGCTTCATCACGAACCTCACGACTCATAAAAGGATCTCCATGCTGTTTCTCGAACCCGACGAAAAGGAACGCGCCGCGATCAGGACACCGTCAAAACCCCCCTTCCTGCGCCGCCACAACATCCGCATCCCCATCATGATGAAGATGATGATCGCCTTCGTGGTGCTCACCCTCTCCTCCCTCGCCATCGTGGGGTCCATCACGCTGAACGACATCCGGGACATCGGCCAGTATGCCTACCGGAGCAGCGTAACCCTCGGGGAGAGCGCCATCAGCGACAGCACGAACGCCCTGGAAACCCTGGGAAGGAAAATCATCCGGCAACGGGCCCTGGACGTGGCCGCCCAGTGCGCCCTCTATCTCAAGTTTCAATCCCCCGGCTCCAAAGAGGATCTCATGGGAAACCGTGAATTCCACAAGATCGCCGTCCAGCCGGTGGGGAACCGGGGCTACACCCTTCTTTTCGAGAAAAAAACGGGGATCATCCTGTTCCACATCAACCCCGACCTCGTTCGTTTCGACACCCACAGGCTGGCCGATCCTCTCCCCACGGCATGGAAACTGTTCAGGGAAACCCTCGACGGTTCCCCCGCGGCGGGATTTTACGACTGGCGGGACCCCGACGGGGTGGTCCGTGAAAAGTACATGGCCATCGTGCCGGTGGACAACAGCCCCTACATGGTCGCCGCCACGACGTACATGGACGAGTTTCTCGGCCCCGTAAAGGAAACGATGGGGAAGATTTCCGACGCCACCCTGAACATCGGAAGCCATATCAACACCCGCATGCAGAACACGCGGAACACCTTCCTCGACATCTTCATTCTTCTCATTCTCCTCGTGTCGGGGATCTCCCTTTTTCTTTCCAGGATGATCACCCTGCCCCTGCTCAGCCTCATGGAAGGCGTGCAGGTCCTGGGCCGGGGGGACATGGACCACAAGGTGGACGTCCGCACGAGCGACGAGCTGGGGGAACTGGCCGAATCGTTCAACCAGATGACCCGGGATCTGAAGGACTACATGGAAAGGCTTCACTGCACGACGGCGGAACAGGAAAGGCTCGTGAAGGAGCTGGAAATCGCACGGAGAATCCAGCAGAACATCCTTCCCCGGGAAACACCGGCCATCGCGGGGGCCGACGTCTGGGGAACGAACATCCCCGCCCGCGAAGTGGGCGGCGATTTCTTCGACTACATCCCCATCGACAGGAACCACTGGGGAATCACCATCGCCGACGTCTCGGGCAAAGGAATGGCGGCGGCCATTTTCATGGGGCTGTCGAGAACGATCCTGAGGGCGAGCACGTCGGGAAACCTGAACATCAGCGCTGCGCTCCGCCACGCCAACGAACTCATCTGCCGGGATTCCACCTCGGGAATGTTCGTGACCCTTTTCTACAGCGTCTTCAACACCCGAACCAAGGAACTCTCCTACATCAACGCGGGCCATTACCCCGCTCTCGTGTTCCACGCGGGGACGGAGGAAACGTCTCACCTCGAGGCCCGGGGAATCCCCCTGGGCATCACCGAGAAGATCGAACTGGAGGAAAAGACCCTGTCCCTGCAGTCCGGTGACGTTCTCGTTCTCTACACGGACGGGGTCACGGAAGCAATGAATGAAACGGAGGCGGTCTTCGGCGAGGAGAGGCTGGCGCGGCTGATTCTCGACTGCCGCGCCCTGCCCGCCCGGGAAATCGTCCGGAAGGTCGAAGACGAGATCCTTCTCTTTGCCGGGGATCAGCCCCAGTTCGACGATCTCACCCTGGTGGTCGTGAAAGTCCTTTAGAGAAACACCGCCGCGACGGCCTCGGCCATGTACCGGTACCCCTCGGAGTTGGGGTGAACGCCGTCGAACTGGACAAGGCTGGAGAAGGAAACCCCCTCGGCGATCTTCCGCTTCCAGGTTTCGTGGACCCGGGCGAGGGCGTGCCCGTACGTCCCGGCGATCCGTTCCATTTCCCCGTAGTACCTTTCGATGAAAAGGTTTTCCCGTTCACCGTCCAGACAGACGGAGGTGACCAGCACGATTTCGCCGTCGCTTTCCTCCTCGATCGTCCGGACGATTTCCTCGACGGCCTTTCCGAAGCCCTCCGGCGTCTCCCCGCAGAAGGCGTCGTTCAGGGCGAACTGGACCAGAACGCAGTCCGGATCGAAGGAAAGAACGTCTCTGCGGAGCCGGTAGAGCCCTCCCCGGGCCGTGTCCCCGGGGATTCCCTGGTTCATGAGGGAAAAGGGGCTTTTCGGATAGGCCACCGCCAGCATCTCCTTGAGAAAAGCCAGGTAGCCCTTTCCCACCATCCATCCGTAGGTGAGGGAATCGCCCAGGGCGACGATGTCGGCCTTGCCGCCGTTCTTCATTTTTTCGATGGTCTTGTAAGGTTTCATCGTTTTCTTCCCTTCGCTTCGGGGCTACGTACGGGGATCGCGTCCATTTGTCAAGGCAAAACAGACGGCTTCGTAAAAAGCCCATATGCTGCGTTGCCCTTCTTCCCCCGACCCTTCGGCGTACCATCAGCACGCCTCATTCCTCGGGATTCGGGCGCCTTGCCTATGGAGCTTTTTCCTTTGCCGTTCGAAAAAGTGTTGATTTGGTCTTATTACGATTTCGGCAAAGCAGGGACGCTAAAGATTGTTGCATAATGTACCGATTCCGTCTAATGTAACAAAACTAAGTTATCGTGCGCACACGGGTGTAAACAATGGAATTTTTCAGCAGGAAACCGGCGCCGGCGAACACGACCATTGAAAGCCAGATCGAACAGCTCCGGGAGCAGATCCGGAGACAGCAGGCCATTCAGAACCTGGCGAACCGGATTCACGCAGCCCAGAACGTCAAGCAGATCATCGTCGACCTGAAGGAGGAAATCCTCCGGATGTACGACGCCTCCGTGGTCACGATCTACGCCGTGGACCCGAAGACGGAGGAGATTTATTCCCTCTTTCTCTCCGGGCCGGACCTGGCGGAGATCCGCGTTCCCATCGGCAACGGGAGCATCGCCGGTTTCGCGGCGAACAACCGCAGGGCGATCAACATCGCCGACGCATACGACGAGTCCGAACTCCGGGCGATCCACCCGGATCTCAGCTTCGACAGGCGGTGGGACCAGAAGTCGGGACTCAGAACGACCCAGGTCCTCGCCGTCCCCATCCTCCACGAGGACCGCCTCATGGGCATCGTCCAGATCCTGAACAAGAAAGGGGGCGTCCCCTTCAGCGACGAGGACCAGAGCCGCCTGGAAGAGCTGGCCCAGGTTCTCGGAATCGCCTTTTACAACCAGGAGAGAATCCGCAAGAAAAAGAAGTCCCGTTTCGACTACCTTCTCCGCCACGGGCTCATCAAGGACGAGGAGCTGGAGGGTTCCTGGGGGGAGGCGCGGAAAAGCCGGGAAACCATCGAAGACTACCTCATGAAGAAATTCAAGATCGCCCGGGAGGCGATCGTCCAGTCCCTCGAGGAGTTCTTCGGCTGCCCCTACATTTCCTTCAGCGGCAAGTACCCCATTCCCGTAGATCTCCTGAGAAACCTCAAGGAGGAGTATCTCCGCAGGGAGCTGTGGGTCCCACTGGAAAGAAAGGACGGGAAGATCCGCGTCTGCATCGACGACCCCAACAACATCCTGAAGCGGGACATGATCGAAAGCCTCCTGAAGACGGGGAACGTGGAATACTGCGTTTCCATGTACGACGACATTCTCCGTTTCATCAACCAGTTCTACCGGTCGGAATCGGGCAGGGAGTCCATCGACGACCTCATCGGCAAGCTGGAGGTGGAGGAGTCGGAGGAGGAAGAGGACGCCTTCAGCGAGTCGGACAGCATCATCATGCAGCTCGTGAACAAGATCATCCGGGACGCCCACGCGAAAGGGGCCTCGGACATCCACATCGAGCCCAACACCATGACCCGGAACGTGGAAATCCGGTTCCGCGTGGACGGGGATCTCGCCCTCTACCAGACGGTCCCCTTCACGTACCGGTCGGCCATCATTTCGAGAATCAAGATCATGTCCAACCTGGACATCACGGAACGGCGGCTTCCCCAGGACGGCAAGATCAAGTTCAGGAGGAGCCGGGGGGAGGAAATCGAACTTCGCGTGGCCACCCTCCCCACCCAGGGAGGGGTCGAGGACGTGGTCTTGCGAATCCTCGCAAAGGGGGACACCCTGCCCCTGGAGGCGCTCGCCATGTCTGCCCGGAACTACCGGAACATACTGGACCTCCTGGAGAAGCCCTACGGGATCATCCTCGCAGTGGGCCCCACCGGGTCGGGAAAGACGACGACCCTTCACGCCGCCCTGCGGCACATCAACACGCCGGAAACGAAGATCTGGACCGCCGAGGACCCCGTGGAAATCACCCAGAACGGGCTTCGCCAGGTCCAGGTGAACCCCAAGGTGGGCCTCGA